>Ga0325411_1006309_pt1 | contig 13033 bp, 7 predicted proteins | sample PopdelMetagenome_13_FD_206181 | JGI IMG/M metagenome (GOLD analysis project Ga0325411, IMG submission 206181) | Populus deltoides microbial communities from Bellville, Georgia, United States - Xylem-PdIQD-R4 | ecosystem: Host-associated > Plants > Phyllosphere > Stem > Wood/Secondary xylem... | reverse complement strand
TAAAAATAAAATAAAAGTATTTTGAAGTTTTCAAGTAAAAATCAATTTAAAAAATAATCATCACCAAAGTTCTAAACACACCGTTAAGAGTGATTTGAACATGCCACCCTTTTACAGTCTCTCTGCCTCTTACTTTTCTTTTCTCTCTTTAATTTCTTCCGTCAAGATGCAAGTTGTTGCAGATGATATCAATTCTTAGACAAGTCCCTTTACCAAATATTGTTAGCAAAAGAAGTTGTCTTCTGTTTAATTTAACTCTTCATTTTATTCATAAAAAAAAACCCTTTCACATGAAAATTTCACCTGGACTGGCTATGTATTGAGAGGAGTATTTCCCTCTCTTCCTTTCTTTTGCTTTTCTCAGAAGGATTTAAGACAAATAAATTTATTCTGGGAGTAGATTTTTTTCTACCTAATGCAGATTATCAAGTCATGGTGATTGAAATCTAGTCACAATTAACTCTACTATTTGACAAGGAGTTAGCTAAAACTGAAAATTATATACTCATAGTCTCTGATATACATTACAATTTTTAAATATGTTCTATGTTTGCTACCATATTGAGTAAAAATTGGAAGGCCTAGCTTGAGTTTTTTAGTCTGTCCTTCCTTGTTATGGTATGGTGAGCCGGCGTATGTTAGTCAAGACTAACACAAAACTTTCTTTGTTACGCAGGGGGTCACATTAACCCAGCAGTGACATTTGGGCTGTTCTTGGCCAGGAAGGTGTCTTTGATCAGGGCTGTGATGTACATGGTGGCCCAATGCGCGGGAGCCATATGTGGTGTGGGGTTGGTCAAGGCCTTCCAAAAGTCTTACTACACAAAATATAATGGCGGAGCCAACGTTTTGGCTGATGGGTACAGCACAGGCACTGGATTGGGCGCTGAGATTATTGGGACTTTTGTCCTGGTCTACACTGTGTTCTCTGCTACTGATCCCAAGAGGAGTGCTAGGGACTCCCATGTGCCTGTATGTGCCTTCACACTTCTCACGTCACTTTATTTTGTTTCTAACATTTGGTTCTCTTGATGGGCTGCGCTAGCACAGAGTATGAGCAATGAGGGCTATAAATTGTTGACTATATCTAACCCATTCACTGGAACTAGTGTGATTATCACCCTATAAACAAGTGGTTAATAACTTAATCCATGCTTCTAGTAACTTAATTAGGTTTATCCCCATCATATTTATTTATTGATGGACCTTTTTTGTTTAGATTACTGAGTTAGTATATATTGACTATTGAATTCCAGAATCCTTTTCTTGACAAGTAGCTCAGAATGTTTCAGGACATGTTCATAATTCAATGTCTATGCACAGGAAGAAAGCAAATAAAGTCACTGTTCAAATGCATTTCCATGGCATGCAAATAACCATTTATTTTTTCTATTAAAGATAGCGGCACTAATTTATTTCCATTGGCTTGAACTTGGCAAAATGATTGTGGTATTAAACTATTATCGAGGCTCTTGATTTCTAACTCAAATGAGAAGTTCAGTACTCAAGTAATGAAGTAAATGGAACTAGCATGCGCAACGACTTAACATGGAACTAGATTGCCATCATGATCCTTGCACTTGTGGGGTGCCATCAAAGTTATCTCAATGCATTTGTCACCATTTCTTGTCTTCTTTTCTTTTTTTCTTGTCAAAAAGAAGATTCTACCTTTTTCATTGTTGGATACATGTGTTCTGTATCCATGACTAGGAACAGTTTCTATCCTACTTTACAGATTATTTTTTTATTTTTTTTACTTTAGCTTTAAAAAAAAACAAATAAAATAAAACAATATAGAAAATATTTAGAAAAATAATATAATTTAGATGGTATCTACCACTAGTCTTTAAAAATACTAAAATTCTAATAACAATATTACTAATATTATTGAAAAGATATTGAAAATACGACTCGAATAGCACAGGAAAATTAACACAAATTAATTTTTGGGATGCATGTATTCTGTGTCCATGGCTAGGAACAATTTCTATCGTACTTTACCTCACAACAACGGTCCCCCTTTATTTTACAAATTTGGTCTTTTGTTAGTTTTACGTGAACAATCCGTTTTTGCATTATCGTATACGGCTGGAGCAAAACGACTTTTGTAGATGTGCTTGATGTTATTTTCCTTGATGATCTGTATGCTACACATGTTCATGCATTGTAGTTTTTGTTTTCATTGAAGTTTGAACCTCTTTGTTTTTTTAATTTCCGTTGAGAAGGTTTGTACGTATATTATTCACAATTATTTATCTGATTTGTGTTTTATTCTTAATTAATAGGTATTGGCTCCTCTCCCAATTGGATTTGCTGTGTTCATGGTTCACTTGGCCACCATCCCAATCACAGGAACTGGCATAAACCCTGCTAGGAGTTTTGGAGCTGCTGTTATCTACAACAAGAAGAAGGCCTGGGATGACCAGGTAAGCATCCACTAGATGCTACTACTGATTAATTAGTTGGCAGTATTTGTTTACTTTGAAGAGGGTACTTAATTTTTTTTATTATCTTCTCTTGTAGTGGATCTTTTGGGTTGGACCCTTCATTGGTGCAGCCATAGCAGCCTTCTACCACCAATTCATCTTGAGAGCAGGAGCTATTAAGGCTCTCGGGTCATTCAGGAGCAACCCGAATGTCTAAACGTGGAGTCATTTCAACATGAATAATGAGGAAGTGCTTGTGCGTGCATATGATGGTTTCTTCAGCCCTTGGATTTCTCTCGTGGGGTGGGTGAAAAATGAGGGTTTGGGAATCATGGAATCTGTAGATAAAGTCTCTTCGAAAAGGGAGGCTTTTATTATCCCTTTTGTCATTTTCAGGCACTTGCCTTAGAATTCACTTCAATGTTATGTTTTCTTCTATGTACCTATTATGCTTCTAAGAGAAGTCGAGGTTGTGTTTTCTTTTTTGCCTATAATTATAGTCACTTTCAAGTTTCTTCATCATCACATTTCTCCTGCTTGAACCACTACTCAGATACCGAATCTTGGCATGCCAGGGCACTGCAAATGTAAACAATAGATAAATTGTCGCCCCATCTGTATTTATACTTTGTAAGTCAGAATTTCTCCAATTAAGCTTGATCATTCATTAAGTGAAACCGTGATTCAGCCAAAGCCTATGTAGCTAAAAGATAAAATGAAAGATTAGGGCAAAACCACTACATATCCTGTCTCCAATAAATAAATAGCTAGCTTTGCACAAATCTTCCTATTGATTTGTACATCTCGCTTCAACTAGAACATTCAAGGGATTCAAGCTTGCGATTGCCACTCTGCTACTGTGCATCTTCTTAGTCATTTTGTGACCAACAGTTAGCATTTTAAGTTGATTTCACAGTATAAATTCTTATTTTATATATACAAAACAGGGAAACTAAATAATATTTATCTTCTGGAATTCTATACTAGCTACGCTACAAAGTAGATCATCTAATCTGATAAGCATTGAAAAGATAACGATGAAAGTGATACTTTTCAAACTCCGCGCTTGGGATCAAGAGTTGGGTTAACAAAAAACCACTACAATCTTCTTTACTATAAAGATGCTATTTCTCTCTCTTTTAGCGTACCAAACCAGACAAGGACTTTTTTTTTTCTTTTTTTCTGTACATGATGACTTCTGCAGACCCTTAACTTTTTTTATTGGGTTTACCTCTTCTTAAGTGCAATGGATGGGTATTGCTTAACTGTTGATGATGTAATTCTAGAGTTGAACTAGTGTAATTCAATAGTTTATTTCTAAAGCCGGCGGCAGATGAAACATGGCTGGCTCGAACCTGTAAGAACTGGAAAGGCTTGAAATCGTTGGTTTCTGGGCTCAAACCAATGTCCAGATTCTGCTAGAAGATTAGCATCTGCCGTTATTTGGGCTCAATTAGACTCAAAGCACATTTGTATGTATACTAGTTTTTCTCCTGAATGTTGCTACTGGATCCTGGGGAATTTCAACCTCAAAGCTCCCCGGAGGCTGCTGTATAACATCACTTACTTTTCTAATTACAAATATATGGGCGAGTAGATTGTTAAGTGAAGAGAGTGTGTAAATAGATTAGTTCATATCCAATGTATTTTTAAAAAAAATTGCCTCGTGGGATGTTTTTGATAAACTTTTGGATATTTCTTATGGGATGATTAGTTCATCAGCCCCTGGTCTACAAGTACGTTACATTATTGTTAAAGCCCTGCCTCGTGATCGGCGGCGGCATCAATCGATGAAGGCATCAATTTCAGTGATGGATGATCGGAGGTTTAACTGTATTCATAAAAACAAAAGACAGTGACATCTCTTTTTGACGGTTCTGCAGTGATAAAAGTGGGGTATCAGCATAAATCAATAATGGTTACTTCAACAGCACATTTTATCATCATAATCATGGATTAGGCAAGTTAAGTTAAAATCTTTTATTAAAAATAATCTGAAACGTCATTTTAGAGGTAAAAAAACCGTCAAATGACTCAAGTGGGTCACCAGTTCTTATCAGTGAAGCCAGGCCAAGGCTTACTACTATAATTTTTACGACTTTAAACTCCTAATTTCTATGTCGGCCCGCCATAATCATGAATTGCATTGTTAATTTTGGAGACAAATTGGACATGCAAAATGTTCTTCATCGTTAAAATTAAAATGATTTATTTTTTAAAATTTATTTTTGATATTAATATGTTAAAACGAATTAAAATTATTAAAAAATTTTAAAAATAAAAAATAAAAAAAAATTAATTTTTTTCAAAATTAACTAACTAAAAGCTAACAAGTCTGGTTTGCTAACGGTATGGTAACGTGGCGAGAGCTGCTTTTGCTGTAATTGCAGATAATGCCATAGAAGAAGTTGCTTCTAAGCCTCGCATTTTCTTTTTGAAGCTTGACCGCAGCGTGAAAGCAATTGCTAACTTCTTTGTCGGTTGCCCGTTTTTCTTTTCGTGGCATAATGTCACTCTGACCGAATGCACCCACTCTCACACCTCTTTGTCGGAAAAACTTTGGAAACCCGAAAGATCATAATTTTTCACAGCATCAGGTAAGGCAATTGATGCACACTTGGGATTGCATTCTCAGCCTTTTGCGTGTGTGCATGTGTGTGGATCGTTATATTCAATTGCCACAATCACTTGTTTCATCCTCGTCGAAACCCGCAAAGAAAGCAACAGATTAAGATCACAAAAACCCAGCTAGCTCCATCACAAAGCTTCCCCTGTGCAGTAAGCTCAAAACTATGGCACCTATCACCACCCTTTTCTTCTTCCTCTTTTCTTGGTTTTATGTTCTCTCCACCCCTCGAGTATTACCACACCACATTTTGAATTTCCAGGACTCCCCTTCGTTCCCTACTCTGGGATATGGTCTCATATTCCAGGGTTTTTCAACCCTCTATTGATTTGATGAGTACATAGGGCTTGCATGTCTTCCGCCATAATTTGTTGAGCATGTATAGAGGCTGCTCCAGCAAAGCTAGTCTGCAGGTCTTGCTTTTGTGCCCAGTCTTGCAGTAAATCCGAGGCAAATAATGCCTTTCTCCTTGATCTCAGTCTTCAGTATGTCTCAGCATGTTCGTCTTCGTTTATATCTTGTATTTTGTTGTTCTGACATTTGCAAGCACATCATAGTATATTGCATTTTGAAAGTTTTTTGATATTAATGAACTAGTCTTGAGTTTAATGTAATATAATGCATGGTGCCCAATTATTTTAATTAAGCTGGCTGGAAGTAGTCCGATTTTACCTATTTTTATTGCTTGTCCGATAAATTTAAAACCTACTAAGGATTTATCTGATGGGAAGCTGAATTTACAACTGTGTATTTTGCTATATCCTTTTTAAACCTCATCTATTAGTCAGGAAAGATAAATTTGAAGTATTAGTTCCCACCTAAAAAGTTTTAATGGTTGCCTTGCTATCACTACAAAGTGCTCACACCTCCCTTGTATGCAGTTTATGAAGAATATGTAACAGCATCGAAGCTCTAACACCTAAAATCATGCTCCCAATTTATCCTGTTACTGCCATGTATCAAATTTCCAATCAAATGGTTACCCCATGTCATACTAGATGCAGCAATTTATGACACAAAAAATTGAGACTCTCTGCCTGCATAAATTCATTTTGGTAGAGATCAAGGATCGGATAGCTAAACAGATGAAGCATCAAGCTATCAATCATCATTGTTTTGATTGGTTACCATGCTTAAGCGAACACATATTTTAAAATCAGATGAATTATTCCATAACTCAATGTTTTTGTCTGTTATTTTTCAAATCCAGAGGTTTTCAAGGAAGCAAGAAACTGACACTGAGATAAGCATGCTTCATTAGTGCACTAAAATATTGCCTATCCACATTGGAATGCATATTAGCAAAGACAGTACACGTTACCTCAAATTGCAGTTTTTTGGATAGTGATGTCGCAAAACTTGATGATTAATCGTGCACAACTGACCTGCCATCTCTCAATGTGTGCCTCTGCATGTGTGTCGGTCCAAAGTAGACAAGCCAACAAATCTTCACAACTCAAAGTTGATAAGCTGTTGTTAAGGGGGGGAAACGCACTATTTAAAAATGGCATAATCACGTGGTTTAAACATGTAAAATCATCAAGTAAGTTGTGCATATAATATATTATCACAACAAAATGCATATGTTTGTACCGAAAATATTCAAAACACTGCACTAAACAGCATGGGAGGAAGGATAGTGATCGGGCTGAGTTATCTCCATGCTGCTAACAACCCAAGTTGCTCTAACCTGGTTCCACTCAAACTGCCTAACCTTATTCCTAACTTTCTGATCAAATGTCATAATTCGTCTACTTAATAACAATACTAATTAAAAAACATAAAGAAGAAGAAGTCAGAGTGGAGGAGATGCAATGCAACCTGCACCAACAAGAAGGGGTCATCGTTTGTTTAATATCAGATACATTTGACTTTTCTCATAACTGCAAGTAAAAAATAACGAAAAAAGACACTTACACAAGTTCATCTATTCAAACTGTAGCGAAATGCCCCAGCTCATCAAGTCCTAATTGCATCAGTTTTGAAGTTGCCCACTAATTTCGCGCATCTTTAAGTGGGAGCTTTCAACAATTTGTTAACTTTCATAAACTATATAGCTATACAATTCATGCCTAGCTGCAGACTTCAGGCTTCAATGATCCTAATTCTTTCAGGGGATCTGTTATCTCTTTTACTTCACAACACCTTTGCTGGCAGTACATGATTAATCCAGAAATCAGAAAGTGCTATTTTCAGAGCATCCAGTATGCCTCAGCTCGATATAACACAAACACACTGCTTCCATTAGGAGTCCAAACATAGAAATCCATCCAATCCTTGTCAAGTATTTCGATTAAACCTTGAGCTTGTGGAACACAATAAAGAGGGATCTGCTTCCAAGGTGAAGCCCTGCACATTTCTCCTTTAAAAAATGGACACTTTATTTCCAACACTCCACTGGAATTCAACCCAGAACACTTGTCAACTAGCCCATCAGATGAAAGCTGCAAGCCAATCATCTTCTAAGCTGTTTTTACCGTGGACCTGAAACTTGGGAAACAAAACTATATTTCCTGTTACCATAAAATGGTTCTTTTGCACCAAGTTTCTCTAACCAGAGCTGGACTCTCCTGTGACGCCAAAAACCATTTGCCCCACTGAAACTTTCTTTGATCTTACCATTTTTTTAACCTGTGCTGAAGACAACTGGATTGAAAAATTGACGTATAAGGGCTGCTTGAATTTCTTGAATGGGAATGATTATAGATTTGAGTATTGGCAGGGTGCCCTTCACCAGATGGATCCAAAAAAAAATGGCTAGAGTAGTTTCTTCTGTTGCTAATATCAACCATAAAAAGAACTATACTACAATTATATTTGCTGTTGTGATATGAAAGTTGAAGAATGACATGGAAACACGATACAAGTTCTTCACTTTCAAACAAAAAAATAGCAGTAAGACCGAAGAAATGAACAAAAATATTAGGCAGATAATCAAAATTACAAGATACATCATATCATCTAATTAAATCTCTATGTAAACATGAGAAATTAATCAGACCATTTTATGTAGCAAATTATGTTAACTCTACAAAATACGATGCAATTATCAAGCTTTGGTATCAGACCCTGTCCGAATTATCAGAAACTGGTTCCACAAGCATAACATAGGTGCAAGATTTCCTCTAAGATATAAAGGCATTACAACCATCCTAGGAAAAGTCAACTAATTTGATATTTGTCTGTAAAATATATGAACCAAGGTAACGGTAACGCAACCCAATACTGCTTGTTTCCCTTCCATGTTTACAAATTTATGTCTATTTTCAAATTATACTGAAACACAGTTATGCAATTTGCCAATTTTAGACTCCTTTCTTGTATAATCACAAAGTAATAGAAAATAAACTGACACAATAACAGTTAAAAGCCACAACTCGCCCACCAAATATGTCAATCACACAATTAAATCACCCACTTGCAACCAGACCAAATATGTGAAATCAACAAAAAACTGCTCCATTTCGATTCCTTAAACAAGAAAACTTAACATATATGTGTGTGGAAATGAGCAGTGACTGACCGCGCAAGTTTGCGAAGAGGAATCCGCAGTATAGAGACACCAAACAGGCTTTTCTGAGGAACACAAGCAGCTTCAGGGTGTCTGAAACAGTAGGTATAGTATCGTTTGTTCAATCTATTAGATTGCAGAGAGACAGCAGGGTGAAAAGGGTTTTAGAATTGAGGTTCAAGAGGCAGATAGGCCTTTTCTGTGTATGTGTACAGGCTTTAAGCGAGTGGATTATAAATTAGTCACTGTAGTTTTCAAAACGAATCAAATAATCCTTCTAGTTTTAAAAACTAATTAATTAGTCTTTGACTATTAAGTACTTGACAGCTCTGTCAAATTTACATGTAATACGTAAAACACATTTTAAGAAAAGGAGGAAGGAGGGAGAGGTAGAGGGGAAAAAGGAGGAGAGATAGGGAAAGGGAAGAGAAAAGATACGAGAAGAAGGAAAAGAGGCGGGGGTACGAGATGTGGAAGTAGATAAGCGATGATTGTTGTGTTGGTAGAGAAAAGAGAAGTGGGACGAGAGAGAGGGAATTGAAAAGGGAAGGAGAGAGGAGGTGAGAGAAGCGAAGGGAAGGTGAGAAAGGACGAGACAGAGACGGGGAGGGGGGAGGAAAGGAGAGAGCAATGGAGAAAGGCAGAAGATGGTTATCACAGTGTTACTAGAGGGAGAAAGAGAGGATAGGTGGACGTGGAGAGACAAGAAAGATGATGGTGGACACTAATGAATTTACAGGGAATTTGAGAAGAAAATAAAGCATGGCAGTGAGGACACCTCATCGACACTTCAACATCGAACTCCCCAAAAGACTTACGTTATTACCAGATTTTAAAAATGTTTGGACTGGTTAATTAGTTTTTGACAATAGAAGGATTAATTGATTTGTTTTGAAAACTACAGTGACTAAAAAGGTTATCGTGGCAGTGCCGTTTGCTGGATAATTTACATCGTTTCCCTTCTTACTTACCAGTCTGTCTGTCAAACCAAAAAAACACAAGCCTACGTTCTTCTTGTGCCCCCTTCAAATAATAAAAGAAAGATGCATCTATGGCCTACGATGAGGATAAGGGAGTCATTCAAGATTTCATATTTGAAAAAATATGACTGGAATCTTCAGAGAATGAATAGTGAAAAGAAGCGGCAGTCTCAAGAAGCCAACGACAACAGCAACCAGCAAAGACTCTTGGATGATGCTGGTGAGAACAGCACTAACCAGCAGAAACCAGCAAACAATTCTAAAGCTGTTTTGATTTGCAGAGAGATTCTCATGGTCATCACTTGTTGCTACTGTTGCTTCTGTTTTGGAGGTAAAGTTTTAATCTTTTTGCCCTTTTTAGTGTATCTTGTGTGTGTGTTTTTAGGGCTCGTGTTTGGATTGGTGTTTGTTTATCTGGGTTTTTGTTTATTTATGAGCTTAATTTGTGGGGTTTGATTCTCAGAATCACTTCATTGCTTCTGTGCGATTCGTTGGAACTTAAGTTTGAGGATTTGAGTGTTCCTTTGATATACTCCATGCGATATTGAAAGTGATGGTATGAATAAGTATACTACTTGGCGGTGTAGAGTCACTTGTTGAGTTCTTGGAGTCGAGTTAGTGTGCTTAGATTTAATGCTAGACTCATGAATGATTGTTTAATTGTTTTCCTAGCAAGTAAGATTATACATGCATAAAGTCAGAGATGGTTTTAGGATTTGTATTGTATGAGCACCTCAATTAATTGTGATAGCCTGTTAAAATATAGGATTTTCTATTGAATCTTGAAACTATTGGCATAACCCACTTAACCACTGTTTGACCGAATAGGATTTAGAATAGCTTAGGGATTAATCGTTTCCCTATGATGATATCGTCAATATGATGAGGTGTTGGGTGATATGTAGTTTCATTTGGAAAATCTCCTTAGGAAGCTCAGAGAAATCAAAGGCGAAGATTTTCCAACAATTAATTGTGAACTGTGACGTTATTATTGGCTGATGTGTGAAGCTGAAAAGATCAAGCACCTGTGGCTACTCTATTTTTGGGCTAGAGCACTTTTAAGAGAAATCAAAATGAAGATTTCCCAAGAATTAATTGAGAATTGTGGCGTTATTATTGGCTTATGTATGAAGATGGAAAGATCAATCACCTGTGGCTACTCTATTTTTTGGCTAGAGTACTTTGCGAGCTGATCTACAAACTTGCAGGATTCATTTGGCTCATATTATTCCAGGAAATGAGCTCGATGCTTGAAGGGGTGGAGGTTTTTTCTCCAAGAAAAAATGAGCTTGGGGGTTGTTTCTGATTAGCTAAGTATGTGTTGCTAATAAAACAACATGGGGGCATTTGAAGGGCAACAATATTCTTTACATTTTCTTATGGATGATTGGATTAGGAGTATAAATCAATAGCATGAGGGGAAAACTCTTGCAACTGGAAATGATGCGGTAGAGCTGGTTGTCTCATCCCACCCCCTTGGGCTTTTTAACAGATTTATGGCATTTATTTCAGTTTGGCAATTACTAATATCTCACTGATAACATTCAATTTGGTGGTTTTAAGGTGGATTTTGTGTTTTTAAGTTGTGGATAATAAGATGCAATATACTGGAGTGATTGTGAGGGACTACGGAGAAAGCAAGTGGTTTTAAGAGTGATGATCCAATCAAGGTTTTGTATTGGCAGTGAAGTGATGAATAACGATAGCATACCCTTCCAACCTTTCTTGGACGCTTGATCATGCTGAAATAACTTGTTCTTTCTGATAAACTTTTCATCAAGTTCTTTGTTGGTACCTGTCTGGGTTGTTGCTTGTATCTTGGACGCTTCCTGTTTCTTTGAAAAATCTTGTCCCTTTGCCACATCACTTGTGGATTTTCCATTTTCCTGATAGTGCTTATATATATCTTAAATAAATTATTTGCTTTTTAGAGACAGGAGAACTAATTTTGTCGGGGTGGTATCCACGTGTCTGTCTCATATGTGATCTTTAAAAAGGACTATGGGTGTATACCTAACTCTTCATTGAGGCATGGATATTTCTTGAAATGAATGGATTCTACGAGGCTTAATTTAAGATTGCAGCACAACCGCAGGTGCACGGTTGCACCACATCAAAAAGCATGACTTTCATGTTTTTGCTGCAGTACCAAACCGGCAGCATGTCAGATAAATTGAACACAGAGGGTTCTGGTTTCTGAACTCATTATTTGCCATAAGGACTGTGGAAAATGACAGTAGCTGCGCTAGTTATATGACTAGAAAGACTTCCATTTGACATTAATTCTTTCTCTTTCAGCCTGTGTTGATCAAGACGAGGAATGATGCTGTTTTGGAAGGGGTTAGGCCACTGAATCTGCTTTTTGAAGATAATATTTCAGGCGGGACAGGAATTGTACAGTTTAGCTGTTAGTGTTTTGCTAGTGTTACTGGACTTTATTATTAATAGGAAATGAAGTGATTTGTGATCAAAACTGATACCATGCCGTTGAGAGTATGCAATATGCTTAATGTGTCTATCTGGAAATTATGCTGTTTAGTTCATTTTGCACAAGTTACAGGGTGGAGTGTCCGTGTTAGTGTCAGGGAAACATATATTAAAATTATCATCTGTAGTTGTCTTCTAACTACGATCGAATACTTGTGCAACAAAGAAAACCTCCAGCCTCCCCACCCTCCCTCTCCTTTCTTTGGATCAAACAATTCTTAAAATAATCTCTTTCCATAAGCAGTTTGGTACGGTGAAATACACCTCGATCTTATCAAACCTCAAGCTTAAAGCTGATGAATAGCAGAATGGAAGAGCTCTCACTTGAGAGAGGGAGGGAGGGAGGGAGGGAGATATAGCGATTGAGATTGGATAAGAAAAGTATTGTTGATCAAAATAGATGATATTTGTGTTAAATGTTTTCATTTGATGAGAGGAATTTGTATTTTGTATTTTTTACTTTTAAAGTTTGTGAAAATCAGATATGAGCTAGGGTTGATTTGTAGATTTAATTGATTTATGTTTTTATGGCAGTTTTTTGAGTTTTTAAGACCATATATAGGTTTATCACAGTTGTTATGGTATTTTACAGATGTTTTTAGTTAAAAATGGGTTGAAAAACAGTCTTTTAGTAAAAAAAAAATAAATAAATCTTGATTATCTAGTCATTGAAGTAGCTGAAATTTAGGCAAATTAAATGACATGTTATTAGAATTTTTTTTAAATTTTTTTTATTTAAACTTAGATTTTTTAAATTAAGTAAATGCGTTGAGAAAACTTGTATGTGTATTTTTTTTATTAAAAAATAAAAATATCTGATAGGTAATGGAACGCTGCTCATGTAACTAGTAATGGATAAATGATGTATGTGTAATGCATCCATACATCATGTTATATTCATTTTTTATACTCATATCTCGTAATTGTTGGCTAAGTTTAAGAGTGATGTAGTGGATTATGTCCCTCTAATAATAATAATAATAATAATAATAATAATAATAAT
>Ga0325411_1006300_pt1 | contig 13050 bp, 9 predicted proteins | sample PopdelMetagenome_13_FD_206181 | JGI IMG/M metagenome (GOLD analysis project Ga0325411, IMG submission 206181) | Populus deltoides microbial communities from Bellville, Georgia, United States - Xylem-PdIQD-R4 | ecosystem: Host-associated > Plants > Phyllosphere > Stem > Wood/Secondary xylem... | reverse complement strand
AAGTCCACCTTAGCCCATGTATCTTTAAGAAGTCCATTGAAAGCTTCTTTGAACTTCTTAGCCCTAAGCCTAGTAACTGGACCAACTGGAACCTCCAATGGATCCTTTGATGGTTGGATCGCATCATTCAGTTAATGGCATTCGAATGGATGACCGGGACAAATGATTGATTAACTTTGGCTAATGGCATTCGAATGGATGGCCGGGACAAATGATTGATTAGCTTCGACTAATGGCATCTGAAGGGATGACCGAGACAAATGATTAATTAGCTTCGGCTAATGGCATCCAAATAGATGACCATAATAAATGATTGATTAGCTTTGGCTAATGACATTCTAAGAGGGTGGCCGGGATTAATAAATGATTAGCTTCAGCTAATAGCATCCTAAACGGATGACCGAGATGAACAAATGATTAGCTTCGGCTAATGGCACCCTAAGTGGATGACCAGGATGAGTAAATGATTAGCTTCAGCTAATGGTACTTTAAATGGATGACCAAGATGAATAAATGACTAGCTTTAGCTAATAGCATCCTAAGTGGATGACCGGGATGAATAAACAATTGGCTTCGGCTAATGGCATCCTAAGAGGATAGCCGAATTTGAGAGTTAGGAGTTAATTTCAAGAATTGATGCGTTCATGTATACTATGTTTTGTATATACTAAGTATATGAAAGAACTGTGATTGTTATGCTTTAAACAGAGAATAACGTTAGTTCGGCTAACGGTATTCGAGATGAATGATCATGTTTGAGTATTGTAATTAGCCTTGGTAATTGATGAATTATTAATGGTGTTATTTTCATAAGTAAGGAGAAATGATAGAATTACGCTCTTTTGGTCCATGAATGAAATGTTACGCTAATATTATTTTATTATGTTTCTTTAAATTACCTATAATGCTTTAAATTATCTTGTGTTGTAATAGGGACATCATACCAACATGGTGTGTAAGGAAATCCGTTTCGCAGATCACATTTTGAAAAGAACTATATATTCACATGTTATGAGTGATATGAGTTCTATATGAACGGATGTGTTAATCACTAAATTAGTCGTCCGATCCCTTTTGTAAAGACTAGTAATGAAAATTGAAATGGAACACGGATGTGAATGTGCGAACAAGTTGATATGATGTGTATGAATATACATATGAGGTATTCATCAAATGAGGATGTCGTGTTATGAAATTACATGAGGTCAGGATAACTAAAGTACTAGTTGTATAACTTGTTGTTCGACACTCTTGTATGATCTCGTAATGTTAACGAGACTAGAACAAGAATGTGAATTTATGAGTATGTCAATACGATGTAATGTAAACCTATAAGTATGGAAATATAATATTATGAGCACGTGTATTGAGAATCCGTTTTATGGGAATGTTGATTTACATTATCCTATATAGATTGTGCCTTCAAAATAAACAAAATGCAATGATAAATCTAAAAATGATGTGGTGAAAAACATCCAGAAACCGGATGATAAAAAAAAATTCCATCAATTTTGGCCTTGAAAAAGCTAGGGCATTACAGTTTCAATAATGGAAAGGGAACATTTGCACAATCTCCCATGGAAGCATTGTCAGTCCACATCCCTCACACATCTCAAAACTTAAGGGTGGACTCAGTAACTCAGCAACATTTTGTCCATTTTCCTTCCATTTAGCCAACTCAAACTCAAGTCACCATAGATCCAACAACAAAAATACCTTCTGATGATAGGTTTATTGGTCTCATGGACCATGATAAATGGATTGCTCTATAAGAGAGATGAAGAGCAGTTGAAAGGAATAATCCGACTAACCCTATTTTAGCAGCTGAAGTTTGTTTAGTTCTAAAAAAATTATGGTGCCAAAGGAGTTCAGAGTGTCGGACTTCATCAAATACACTAGGCTAGAATGCCCGAGCACTTATCTCTGGTTTACTACAACAAGATGACTGAAGTGATCCATAATGATAAAATGCTAATCTATTTCTTTTAGGATAGTCTCACAAGGTCTATATTGAGTTGGTATATGAGACCGAATAATATTAAGATTAATATGTGGAAGGATTTGACAAACATTTTCTTAACGTAGTTAAATTCAATCTGGTAACTACTCCTAACAGAACCAACCTGATGGTTGTGGAGAAAGGAAACCAAGAGTCTAGGAGAACATATGCACAAAGATTGTGAGATAAGACAACACATGTCCAACCTCCACTAATAAAGACAAAAATGGTGATGTTGTGGTGTGGCTTCTACACATCAAGCTCATTCTGTCTTGTCTCCCCCAGATCTCAAGTATTCAATCCCCAAAACCCTCGCTGGTGGGTCTTTTGTTGAGGATGCCTGTGCTGGATCTAGGGCTGAGTGTGTTTCCCTAAATTTTAAGACATCTCCATCTCCTGAAACCCTAGCTCCCTATACTAGGGACGCGATTGCGGGTTATGGCATTGTGTGTGTGACTCCCTCCATGGTGAGGGATCTGGTGGAAGATCTGTTCCTTTTCATGGGACTGAACATTTGGTTGGTGCTCGAGGGCAGATTCTCTTGATCATCTCTAATGGGGTCCTTCTCTCCCCTGTTGCTTCAACTGTTGGTGCTAATGGATGTATTCCTTACTCAGGTAACTTTGAACCTGTTGTAAGGCTATGGCGAGTTTTATTCTATGAACCTAGAAATGGTAGGGCATCCCCTACTACTTCTCCTCTGTAACATTTTTTGATGTTTTATCAGAGGGTATATACCCTCTGAAACCACATGAGATGGTCCACCTCATGATCTTGGTGTGTTGGTTCCTGTGTCCAAATGTTCTTGAAGGCTCTGTTCTCAGGATGGCTATACTGTTTTCTACTACTATTTGTAGTGTTGGTTTGCTAGAATTGGGTTTCATTCTCTAGCAATCTGCCTCGATTTGATGGCTTTCTTAGATGTATGTTGTCTTGCCTCTGTTGTTGCTGCCAATTTAACTTGTTTGTTGGTTTGCTAGAGCTGATGGTCTGGTTACTTGTTTTACCATCTGTTGTTGGTTTCTATTATTTTCTTTTGTTGAAGTGCTTGTTGTGGAGCAGTTGTTGTCATGCCTCTGCTTAGTCTTCCAACCTTATGAACAGTTACCCTGTTTGCATTTGCTGTCAATGATGTTTGTCTACTAGAGCTAAAAGGCATGCTTAGTTGGTCTGCTATTTTCAGTGGTGTGAATCCTTATGTTAGGATGTTGTTTAGCCACTGGGGTTGGTTTTTTCGTCCTGTTGTTCCTGCTAATTGACTTTAAAGAAGTCTGTTTTCCTGTCGTCTCTGTATAGGCTACTTATTGATGGGGTTTGCTAGAGCTGATGGTCTGGTTGCTTGTTTTGCCATCTGTTGTTGGTTTATGTTAGTTGTCTTCTATTGAAGTGCTTGTTGTGGAGCAGTGGTTGTCATGCCTCTGCTTAGTCTTCCAACCTCATGAACTGTTACCCTGCTTGCATTTGTTGTCAATGATGTTTGTCTACTAGAGCTAAAGGGCATGCTTAGTTGGTCTGTTGTCTTTCAGTGTTGTGAATCCTTATGTTGGGATGTTGTTTAGCCACTGGGATTGGTTTCTTCATCCTGTTGTTCCTGCTAATTGACTTTGGAGAAGTCTGTTTTGCCTATCATCTCTGTATAGGCTACTTATTGATGGGCTTCTAGTCATCAAGTAAACTTCAAGAGTTGTTGGTTTGGCTGGTTTGTTTGATTTAACTAATCTGCTCCACGTCAAAACTAGTTAGTTGTTTGCTTGATTTGCTTTGGACATTGGTTGCTGCATTATGCAACTTGGTTTTGCTACTGATGTTGTCTGATGGGGCTGGTTCTCTAAAGTCGGCCTTGCTTTATGATCTGCTGTTTGTTTGCTGCTTTGCAAAATCGGTTGCGCTACTTCACCTTATTGCTAGAGTAGTCGTTAGCACCTTGGTGCTGCTTAGTTTGCTACTCCATCTTATGTTGGAGTGGTTTTATTTCGGCTGTTCTTCACCGTGTTCTCGTAGAGGCTGTATTTGGGTTATTGTTCTGATTATGTTTCCCTCTAGGTAGCTGCAATGGATCCCAACATTTGTTTGGGCTACTGCTGTAGTGTTCTCTGTCGCTAATTCTGTTGTGATGTTGTTTAGTTATTGGAGGGAAGTCGGAGGGTCTTTCCTCATGGTTGTTGATGTGATTCAACCATCAAAGGATCCATTGGAGGTTCCAGCTGGTCCAGTTACTAGGCTTAGGGCTAAGAAGTTCGAAGAAGCTTTGAATGGACTTCTTCAAGATACATGGGCTAAGATGGACTTCAAGAGGATTTGTAATAATAAAGAGCAAGCCTTGATTAATCTGATTCATGTTCAAGAGGGGCTTGTTGGTGGAACCAAGACCATTACATAAGGATTGGGAGAAGAAGACTAGATTCGGATAGTTTGACCTTTCGTTACTCTTTTGGTCATAACTAGAGCTACAGATCTAATTTTTATGTGATTCTAGTTGGGCTGGAAAGTAGACTTACATACATTTCCAACGGTATATGGCACACATTCTAATTCATTAAGATGAGAGAGAGCCATCCGTTTTAAGTTGAGCCTTGCTACTGCCAGATAGAATGTGAAAACAACGAACTTGTCTTATTTAATTAGTTGGACTATCGAACTTTATTTATTTTGAGAGGAGACAATTTGTTTGGGTTTTAGACTTGTTTATTTTGTTTATTTTAATTAGTTTGGGCTAGTTTTAGCTTGGGTTGATTATTATTTAAATTGGGTTTATGTTAGACCTATTAGAAAAATTAGGGTTTTAGCTTGGAGTTTAGATACTCTTTAGGAATAATTTTAGGTCAGACTTTTAATGATATTTTCAGCATTGTAGATGACTTTTGGTTGCTCAATCTTGGTTCTTGATTGAACTTTCAACTCTTCAAAGAATTAACTATTCTTTGTTGTGAATTTATACTTCCTTTGCTCGTCTCCAGGTGTAGGCGTTGTGATCAAGTTGGTTTATAGTCTTGTTGCCTTGGAGCAAGTCTTCCATTATGATAAGCTCATTCAAATCTCAACAAACTTGGGTTAGATTGATCTTGGGGTCGCGAATACCATTAAATTCCGCTAGGATTCGCATCAGCTGCTCACTTCTCAGCGGAGAGTGCTGAATGGAGCCTGTCCTACTAGTGACCTAATAAATGTTGCGGAGTTGGTTTGGTTTGCTGGAGTTGATGCACTGATGGCTCTCTACTCTAGTGCTAATGGTTTGGTTTGTATGTTGGTTATCTTTCTGTTTGCGGGCTGGTTTTGCTATGCTCTTTAAAGCTGGCTGCTGGAATATATGCTGGCTCTTGCTAGTCTTGTTGCTGCTATATACAAGTTGTTTGCTGCGCCTCTTGAAGCTATAACTGGGTTTGCTACTCTATCTTTGCTGCTGGAGTAGGGTTGCCGTTCTACTATCGTCTACTAGGAATTGGACTGTTATCCTCCCTAGCTTGTTCGTTGAGGGGTTTTGTTGGTGGAGGTTTGCTTCTTGTTTCAGCTACTGTTGTCCTTCTCTTAATGGAGCGCATGTTGCTGCTGCTATTCTGTTGTTGGCATTGGTTAATAGGTCTGCTGAGGAGTAGTTGTTTTTGGTGTTGGTGTGCTTCTACTAGTGCCTTATGCGTCTATTTGACTTGATTGCTCAGACACTATTTGTTCTACGTGGCTGTTGTTGTTGTTCGCTCACTTTGCTGGTGTTCTTGTATGCTGGTTGGAGTTATTTCCTACAAGTACAGCCAATATTCAGCTTCTTTCATTGCTGCTGGCTTTTGGGTTTCCTAGCAGATGCTTTCATTGGCTGCTAGTTTGTTTTTTTGTATGTTTATTACCATAAGGCTTTGATGCTTGTTCAAGCGAGCTTGTTCCCTTTGATTGTACAAACCTGTATATTTTAACTCGCTGGTTTCCAACCTTGTTTCACTTTTGATCTATACAATTTCTTATATTTGATAAAAAAAAATGGTGATATTGTTAGCCAACACCTTTCAATCCCTTTATTATGAGCATTTGATAGAAAGCTCAATTCAGCATTTCTATGAAGCTGTGAGGATTGCCGAAAGAATTCAACAAGCTATCAGAATGAAAAAATTAGGGGTCCTACCATAGATTCCAGAGCAATAATGGGAGATGAATCAGAAGATGGCTCTTAGGTGGGAAACCTTAGTTGTGTGGTCTAGCCAGGTCTCGTTGTAGCATCAACTACTCAAATGCTTTTGTTAAAGATTGACATACCTCTGCCACTCGATTTTGTCTACTAGCATCTGTTAGATTGCAGAAATATTGCCTCGACTCCATCAAATCCCATGCAGAGGTCCTGGGCCATTCGACTGAAAATTGCAAAAAATTCAAGTATCAAATTCGAAAGATGGTGAGCAAGAGGTGGGTTGAGTTTATGAAGGGTAGTGTCATCGACCATACTGTTACTAGATCATCATGAGCATAACAAAGATCGATAAGTGATGACCAGACATAGATGATTGTTGGAGAAGCTGATTAGGGTGTCGCATTGTCAACAATTTTGTTATGAAATTTTGCTATTCAGCACTTTTGTTTTAAGATCACACCTTATCCTTTTAATGAAATGTATATTTTCCTTGCCTTTTTATTTGTTTTGAAATCAAGAGATGTTTAGCATTTTATTTTGACAAAATATTTTGATTAAACTTCAACATGCAAAATTAAAGCTAGTCAATCCTGAAAGATTAAAAGTGTTTTTATTGCAGAAATGACTCGATGTTTGTTAAAATGACATGACAAATGATATGGGGTGACTAAATAAATTTTGATCTCACATGCAAATTTGAACCATACATCATAGAGCTAAGTTTTAGCAGTATACATAATGACATGTAGTAGATTCGGTAGTTATGGACTCACGAATCATGATTCTTTACAAGTCCAAATCATAACACTAGATGAAGTCAAAATTTATCGGTTTTAGTCGACCTTACTTGAAATGAGAAAAGGCCATCTTTGTTTAATCCCTTCACCATTCATAAAAATATATATCCCTTGCAAATCCAAATTTTAGCCTAATAAAATCTTTATTTTGAAAAGAAACCCTAATATGGATCACACCACATACTAGAGGCAAGTGAGGAAATTTTGGTTGAAAAGATGAAGATGATATTAGAATCAATGGTAAAGAGAATGCTAAAAACAAAAGCTCGACAATTGAAAAAGGGTTAAAAAAAAACTAGACTAAGAGGTTTCCAAGAAAACTTTGAGAAAAGCTATGTGAAAGCCAAAAAGTAGGAATTGCCTGCACTTAAAGGAAAGTCGAGGTTAAGGATATGAAAATTCCTGTCAAGTTTAGAAGGGGTAAAAGAGGCTTTAATTGAGGAAAGGCACAACAAATCCCAAAAGTCGATCCCGAAGGCAAGAGGAAAAAAAAATGAACTAGAAACATATCTTTTAGTATCTATAATAAATCCTCTCATGTCTTCACATGATTAGAGGAAAAGTTGGATTTGCTTTATGGCCTCTGTTAAGAGAATATTGATCTTTAAGCCGAACATAGAATGTGTGGCATGGTTATCTGTCATTCTTTTACAAAGACAGTGAAATAACGGAATGACGAGGCTAAAGATTGGAAGAGAACCTTGACCTTTCATTTGAATTGAAATTTGAGATGAAGAAGTAGTAGGAGATAAATGATGACATTGAGTTTTAGTATTCTCTTTAAGTTTGAGATTGATAATGAAAGGAATGGTATGGTGATATGTCAATGTTTGACCTTGATTGATAACATCGAAAGTTTTTGACTAATCAAAAATCCTATTAAGAGTAAGGAATGATTATTGTTTAACTATGATGAAGTTTCCTGTACAGTTTTAGGAAACAAGATTTATTGATGAAATATATGGCATGTCACTCTCTTCTACAAAGACAATAAGAGAAAAGGAGTTAATGAATAAATGATGGTAATCCTAGGTCTTTCCAACCCTTAAATACTTTTGAGCCTATGAATTTCTCTTTCTTTCGTAGTCATGAACCATAGACTGTATTATGTGCTTTTAAGAGCCATTTTTAATCAAGTAAGCGATTTGAATAGATAAATGGTGCTCTCAAAACTTGAAGAGCTTTTCCATAAAAGTTGTGGCTTATGCATGCTAATAAAATGGATGCTCAAAAGAGACAAATGTTGAATGAAACCTCGAGTCTTTATTTAAAACCTTTTGCTGTTGAAATCCATAGAAGGTCACCTCGTCACATGCTATCAAATGATATACCCAAAATCAAATATTAAAATTGATACAAAAACCATAAGAAAACTATTTTAATCTTTCAAAGGGTTAATTTCTATTTTCAAAATGCAAAACAAGCAGAGGATTGCATGTATTGAGTGGCGTGTGTTGGATCTTTGACCAAAGAAGTGATTTTCAAAAAATAGTTTTAACACTGACATCTCTTTGATTTCATTTCAACAATTAGACTTGAATATACATTATCTTTGAAAGGTACGGGATAATTCTAGAACAAGAGAAAATTCTCGAACAAAAAAACCATGGATCGAGTTTGCAAAATCCTTAACAAAAATGACATTGATACTTTTCAATGCTCCTTGAACAGTTGAGTAGCAAGGGGCAATGCAGTGGACCCTAGAAGGGAATACAAATAATATTCAAATCAATTGAGGGGTAAAGAAACATAATCAAATGAAATCCATCTAAGCTATGTTTAGCATCTGACAATAACAAATGCTTCTAGTTAATAGAAAAAAGAATTAGCACATTCAGATCAACTGAGAGCAATATTGCTTAAAGACTGTCTATGATTGAGTGAACTCCAGAAGTAGTTGAGAGTAAAGATGCATTTAAGGGGAATATTCATGTCTGAAATCTTGGTGTACCCTGACACGACCAAAGAGTTTAATGTCTTCTCCCAAGTGCAGGAGTGTCGAAGCAATAAATAACCCGGCAAGACTGAGGTCGAACCACATGAAGGTTAATTGTATAAACTATAAATAAAGAAATAGATAATAACAGAAAAGAAGTTGAAGAGAGCTTTGAGATGTGATATTGATATAAGGATTAAACAAGGATAAAATAATTGTCAAGGTTAGAGGATCCACTAATGGTATTTCAAACAAGTATAGCATAAACTATTTTTATTACACAACTGGAAACCACACATAAAGGAGGTTGCAATCGGATTATGAATTGTTAACATGATTACATTAGTTATCTTATTCGAATAGTGCTAATACTTGTAAATGTTGTCAGGTATTCATGATTTTAACTTATGTTAACAACAAATCAAGTTTCTTTCATAGCACAGGTGTCGGTTATACCATACAGTTGGGCTATGAAAGTGCCAAGTATTTGTTGTACCAAGGGTTATACAACATAAATCTAGATTAACCATTTAACAAGCAAAGTATTGAAAGTGAACAAGATAACAAATACAAAACATGTTAGTATCAAACATTAAAGTCCATGTTGAGTTTAAACTATTCTTATTCTTACACCATGAGTGTAACTTTTTCACCTTGACATAATAAACTTAGCTCAACATAATGTAAGAGAGAAACATAAATAAACAAGATAAGAACATAAATAAGATATAAGTTAACTAAGTAAAGGAAAGGAAATGAAAAGCATAAACAAGAGATTATTATAAACAAAACTTAAGCATTACAAAAATATAAAGAAAGAAATAAAGAGCATGATCTTGATCTGAAAACCAAGATGCCTAAATGCATGGCAAATGCCTCCCTTTATAGGCCAAAATTTGTAACTATTGATTTGATGACTAATTGTTGAGTGGGTGGCCATATCTGGACTTGGTGACAATCCTTATCTTCTTGTCTGAACAAAACGTCATTGTTAACGTTAGAATTTGAATAGAATGTCCTATGATAGTTCTAGAAAATTGTCTCATCTTTCCAACAAAAAACGAATCGATGCATTTGGACTTCTAGAACTCGAGATATGGGCTGAACATTGAACAATGTCTGGGCTGCAGGACAGATTCCGACTTCTCCGTTATTGCTAAGATTTGGACTTCCAAACAGCAGAATTGAGTCTTGGACTCCCATGAATGTTTTAGGCCTATGTCTTAGCTTTCTAGCCATATAAACCAAATTGTAATCCAAGATCTACAGCTTCAGATATGACACAATGACTGAACAGTGCTTTAACCCTCTCTTTGTCTTCTCAATCTCAGTAGTTGAACTCATCAATCAATCCTTTGATTTATGTAATAGGCCTGCATTTAGAATGAGCATTTACCATAAATTATAGCTATTTTATATTATCAGACTTGTTATTATAAAACATGCTTAAGTTAGGGAATTTAATGATACTTTAAGTGCAATATGATGATATAAAGTCTTAGTGAGAATGCACTTTTAAGTACTAATCACACCCCCCCAACCAGCTTATCACTAGTCCCTAGTAATCAAAGCGTTAAAATAAAAAAACAATTTGTAAATTCCATAAAGCAAGACATTCATCATTCAACTTCCATTTATCTATCCAGATAAACAAACTCTCATTAAATTTATGTATCTACTCAATACCTCTTTACCAAGATACTAATAAACCTTTCTTTTGTGCTCAATATATCAACACATAATTATGGGACTTTACTTGGATGAAAACAAAAAAAAATTATAATGTTTAAGGTTAACTTCCTTAAGTTGGGATTATTATCTTTTCTTAAAATATATATACATATAACTTAAAACACAATGCATCTTTAACCCATGTAACGAGCTTTTGGCTAATGACTCCTAGACTAGTTGGTCTTAGGGCATTAGGTATTGAGACACCCCTACGAGCTTAATAACTCAGGTTGCTGATATTGATACGTAGATAGTAACCCATGTAACAAGCTTTGGGCCAATAGCTCCCAAGTCAGTTAACCTTAGGATATTAGGTGTTAAAACATCCCTTCGGTTTGTTTGATTATCATCAATATTATCAATTTGTTTTGTTTTTTTTGTTTTTGTTTTTTTTGGCAAATTATATACAATCCCTATCCCTTAGTTGTTACTTTTGACAAAAGAACATAAATAATGTAATAATCCAATGTGCAAGAAAATTGATATGATTAGCAAACCAAGGCATTGGACTAAGAGAAAGTAAGGATTCGTCAGGAAAGTAATTATCGATTGGTGTGATGTCAGATCTCGAATCTGTTGTCAATCTTGACAAATGATCCGCGACAACATTTCTGGTGCCTTTCTTGTCCTTGATTTCTTCGTGAGAATAAATCATTTGCAATTTTTCAGATTCATCAAACTCAGTTTTACTCAAAGTAGATTCAAATTGATCATAAACTAATTCTTCAATAACATCTACTTCATGTGAATGATTATCATCTTCAGGTTGCTTGCAAATATTAAAAATATTCATCTCCAATGTCATGTTTTCAAATGATAACTTCATCAGTCCATTTCTACAATTAATCAATGTATTAGAAGTTGCAAGAAACGGACGTCCTAAAATAACAGGAAATGAATTACATGCTTCAACAGGTTGTGTATCCAAGACAATAAAATCCACAGGATAAATGAATTTATCAACTTGTACTAACACATCTTCAACTATTCATCTAGGCACTTTTACAGATCTATCAGCAAGTAAAAGGGTTACAGAAGTTGGTTTTAACTTACCTAAATTAAGACTTTGAAAAACTGAATATGAAAGTAAATTCATACTAGCTCGAAGATCAAGTAAAGGTTTTTCAATTTTATGTTCTCCAATAAAGCATGAAATTGTAGGACAACCAGGGTTTTTATATTTCAAAGCATTATTGTTTTGAAGAATGAAACTTACTTGTTCGGCTAAAAAAGCTTTCTTTTTCATATTCAGTTTTCTCTTCATTGTGCACAGATCTTTCAAAAATTTAGCATAAGAATGTACTTGTGTAACAACCCCGATTTTTCTACATTCTTTTTCATAATATATTGGAAATTTTCAGGTAATTTGTTTTTGATATACAGGTTCCACCAAAATTTCTACCAAATTTTGGCAGTCTCTCCCCTATACTGGGAGGTCTAAAGTTATCGACATATACCCTGTTTACACTTTTAATATCTCACATCTTATAACTTAAAATCACGACCCAATCATCCTGGGTTTCAACCCAACTCATTATCATCAACACAACACATATTATTCAATAACATCATATAATGTAGTTCAAATGAAAGATTCAATTTCAACTATAAACATGCATGGTCAAATAGGTACTAAAAGTTTCAACCATTAGAGTAAAGACATACATTCAAATTTACAGATTAATATTACATCTCAAGTTTTAGGAGATAAGTCTTTTAATTTACAAATAATTTACATGGTCATAAGCAAAAGATAACTAAACTAGGATTACCCTTGTCGCGACCTTGATGGACCTGAAAATAGAAATTAACGTGTACACATAAATATAAAAGATAGTAACAAGCAATAACAATGGCAGCCAATAATCTCTATGATTTTTCTTTTGATATATAAAATTAGGCATAAACCTCTTTTACAACATATATTTTCCATCTATTACCAATATCCATCTAATATCCTATCTCATTTGCTAAGAATAATTCCATCTTGAAAATCTCAATACAACTCAATGGTTTGCTAACACCATCTCCTTATAAATCAATTCTCACTTGATACCTAGAAGGTAATCGCCGAAACTAATAAATCTCATTAGTATCATTAGTCTTCTAATATTGGGCTAGACTAATCAATTTAAGAAATACCGGCACCGATGAAACCTCATCGATACCATTAACAATCCAAACCTGGATAGCTAATCAATACCATTTGATTCTTCCATTCGTATCAAACCTCTTTCATTTTTCGTATTAACATCCTATGTATTGTAACCACGATTGCCAAGTATCATTTGCACACAATCTTAGTTATCGACACTACGGTCACTAAGCATCCTTCACATAACCTTGGTCACCCTCATCACAGTGCCAAGTATCAATTTATGCCCTAAGCCACCATCATTATGGTGTGAAGTATCATTGTAATGTATCATTAGCCCCCAACACTATGGTAACCAATTATCTATCAATTCCCCTC
>Ga0325411_1006295_pt1 | contig 13059 bp, 4 predicted proteins | sample PopdelMetagenome_13_FD_206181 | JGI IMG/M metagenome (GOLD analysis project Ga0325411, IMG submission 206181) | Populus deltoides microbial communities from Bellville, Georgia, United States - Xylem-PdIQD-R4 | ecosystem: Host-associated > Plants > Phyllosphere > Stem > Wood/Secondary xylem... | reverse complement strand
TATTCATCAAATAAAATATTTATATATTTATATCTAATTGTGTTTTGAATATTCATTATTTAATATAAAATAAAAAGATAATTTATATTTGATATATATAATAAAATTATAAATATTATATGTGTGCACGGTGTTAATATTAGAATATATGCATGTTATAGTAGATTTTTAAAAAATATAAAAAAATCTTTATACATATCTATATATATCAAATCATATCTAGATTAGATTTCGAGTTAGGTTGGAATCTAATATATATATATATATATATATATATATATATATATATATATATATATATATATTCTCAAATCATTCAAGTTGATATCTATTAAGAGATCCTAAAATCCGAAAACATTTTTGTTAGTCTATACGTGAAGGGTTGGAATTCATCCCTGAATGATATATGTACTTCAACTTAGGACTTTAATTCATTGAGATAATTGAAAATTTATATAAAAAATATTAATTTAATATATTTTAATATTAAAAATATTTTAAAAAAATTATCAACCCCACTATAATAAAAATATATTATCTTTGAGCCTATTTTTCTTGAAAATGTATTAAAATATTTTATTTTAAAAAAAATTATTTATGATATCGGTACATTAAAATAATCTAAAAAATAATTTAAAATTAAAAATATATTTAAAACAGAAAAGCAAGCAGATATTTAGCGATAAACAACCTCTTTGCTTTGCTTTCTAACATGCGGGATTTATCATGTTTTTAACATAAGAAGCAAAGCTTTTTAGCTCCAAGTATTTAAAGATTACCTTAAAAATCTCCAAAATATTCTTATGAATGCCATTAGGTTATTGCTTGTGCACAATTTGTTGTTCGTACATCAATCATGAGCAAAACCAATCAATGTCTTCAAGGGGAAAAAGAAGAAGAAGAAAATAGAAAGGGAAATGCATGCATTGCAGGTTATACGTAACTGGGGAGATGAAAAGGTTATGATAAATTGTTGCTGGTGTCATGAGTTTGTGGTTCGTATTATTAGTGGTGGAGGATTGTTTTCAATCAACATCTACGATTGAGCAAAATCACATAATCATGCAACCTTGCCCTATTGGCCTCTGCTTTGATGAGTGGAGTCAAGTCAATTAGCAAGACTATAGATTCGCCATCAATGGTGATGGTGAGAACAATATCAATGATAAAACGAAAATACACAGGAACATTGTCATTTTTAGTATATGTTTGGTATTCCGTATTAAAGGTTGGTTAAATTTTAATTTTTTAAAAAATATATTTTTTTATATATTTTTAGATCGTTTTAATATGTTGATATTATAAATGATTTTTTAAAAAATATATATATTATTTTTATAAATTTCAAAGTAAAAAACACATTGAAAAACAATAATTACCACACTCTCAAGCACCTTCTAATATCTTGTTTCTTTTTTGGAGTGGAAAATCAATGTTTTCAAGTAAACTTTAATCCTCACGAGTTTTTGCTTGGCACGTCTAGGTCTCTGAGTTAAGACTTCGAAACATCGTATCTACATCAAGAGTTTTTTAAGGATAAATCTTCAATGCATAAAAAAAAAATCAGATTTAGTTTTCTAAGTTTAGAGATTAAAATGATAATTTTTAGAAATCAGGGGTCAAAACATAATTTTACCGGAATTGGATGACCAGACTGTAAATAAAAATACATAATCATACTGGAATCTCACCCATAATCCACCCTTAATTCTGTCCAAGATCTCAATTTACATTCCAGGGACCAAATTATAATTTTTTCCAAAGTTTAGAAACTAAATTGTAAATCTATAAAATTGAGGGACTAGACTGAAAATTACACAAATCAATTACCAAGCTGAGATTTATCACCCTTAACCTCATAAGAATACTGTCTAGAATCCCAAAATACATTTTAGGGATCAGAATATAATTTTCCAAAGATTAAGGACTAGACTATAATTTTTATAAATGAATGACCAAAATAAAATTTTATCATCTTCAATCTCAAGACCACTCTGTCAAGATTTTCAAGCAAAGTTGAAACAAATTTTTAACTCATAACAAATCAATTCATAAATCCTTCTTTTTAACAACTCATCCAAAATCAATCAATTCACCTTAAACCCATGATAATAATCATGAATCAATTTTAACAATGTAAACTTCAAATCTTTATAAACCCTAATCTATTATTTAATAATTCCATAAACAAATCATAATCAAAAGTAACATGAAATGAAATCATTTAATTGCTACTTTCACCTTTCCTGAACCCATAAACTTAAGATTAAAAAGTTGAAATTCTTGATTCAATGAAGGGAGGGTCACGACAACCAAAAGAAGTATAACACTTTTAAATTTGTTGTTTGAATTTTCAATGGAATATTGCGATGAATTTTTTTGTGGAGCAATCCATCAGTAAATGATTATGTGTCATTTTAATGACAAAATCTTTTTTTCTGTTTCAATTATTTTTATTCTATCAATAATTTTTTTATACATTTTTTATAGAAAATATTATGTCACGATTATTATTGGAAAGTGTTCAATGGAAAATATTATGTCGGTAATTTCTGTTGCTGTTAGATATTTTCCTCATGATAGAGTAATTAATTTGACTTGCGCTCCACTGCGAATCAGATTTTTTTTCTTACAAAAAAATTATACATGCAGGTTTTTTTGATGATTTTTCTTTACATAAAAAAATTATAAATGCAAATTTAAAAGCTTGTACAAACATGTAATAAAGTAAACCAAAAACTACGTATGTTAACAAATAAATAAAATCATTAATGATAAATAAAAACAAAAATCAAAAAACATATAAAAGAGCAAGATATTTGGCTCCACAACATGGGCCTTTAACCCAATTGTATTTAATGATTGTTTTTACCAAAATCAAATTTTATTTAATCAATCAATAATATAAACAGACATACATGAAATTAATTGTATAAAATAAAAGAAAAATAATATCATGTAGGGTTACATATATTAAAAATATTATACAAAAATAAATATTTTTTATTTATACAAGACATAAAAATAAAAAATTATAGATCAAATTAGAATACTCTCTTCAAAAAGTAAATGCATACAAAATAACTAAAACATAATTGCTATTTAAAAGAGGCTAAATAAAAAAAAAGAGAAAAGGCATTAATTTAAATATAAAAGAATTTTTTTAAAATATACATACATATATATATATATATATAAAAGCATAAATTAAAAAAAATTTTAAAAAAAGTCAATAGCTGTTGGGTGTGGCAAGTTAGGCTAGTGTGCTTGACCCATTTAGTATGGGCTCGTGCTCTTGGACCCTTAATTTGAACTAATTTAAAAAAATTATTCGCTTTATTTTTTTAAAAGAAATTTAAATTAAAAAATTTGTTATCTGATTTTGCCCAGATTCTAGACACCGTGGTGGGAAAAAAAATTAGAACTTAATTCAAAAATTTATTTTTCAACCTATTTTTTATCCAAAACTCTATAAACCTATCTTGATAAACTCATCCAAACCCTTTTAAAACCCCAAAAAAACCCTTCCAGAACCCCCCCTGCTTGCTACAACTACGATACCTGAATTATAAAATCCCATTGCTTAACATCATTTTCATGTCATTGTTCTCCTCCATTCATAGGCTGTTGCCTTTGCTACTCTCTTGGAGACCTTCAATCGTCACAACTCCTTCGTTCTTATATGCCATAGTATTTGATATTTGATTGCATGGCATGGCATGGCATGAGGGAACAACTTCATTGATCCTTTACTTTGTATATCCACCAACATATTTTTCCACCTCGGAATAACACCAGCCCCTTTCCCTTTCATTTTCAACATATTCTAGCTGACCAATGCTTAAAACCCTATAAAAAAACAATTGTATCAACTTAGCATAGTTTGAGTTAAGTTCTGCATCTTTTCAAGTTGTTCAAAGTTTCTTTTTCTTTTTTTTTAAAAAGTGTCTTGACAGTTAGAACATAATCAGGCAACATTACATCTACAAGCCCGTGACAACGCGCGCTGACAATATAACTAGTATATTATATATCTTGTTTGCTATTGTTATAAAAGTGGTACCAACAACAACGTATATTTATTTATGTTTTTTTTTATTAATATGGATGTTCAGCCTAGTTTATGCGCACCTCGACTAATCCCACGTGCCTTGAAGTTAACGACCATATAAGCCTCCAGTGACCTTGAGTTTGCGGGACTCGAACTGGTGATATCTGGAAAGCAAACTAAAAACCTGATCAGTTGAGCTACACCTCTCAAAGTTAGTTATATTTTTCTTTCTTCTACATAGTGCATTCCATATCTTATGCGCAGGGAGCATCACAAATAAAATGTTTAGCAATTTTTACTCTAAAACATACATAAACATTCAACATTAGGTCAAGAATCTTTGGTAAATAATAATTTTTCTTATTCAAAATATACTATATCAGCGTAGATATTATGACCAATCCCGAATAATGAAATACTAGTCGCTGTACTTGAAGATCACAACAATCATACTTGATAAAAATCCTTGATTGATATTATATATATATATATATATATATATAAAACAAAAAATTCATATTTTTTTAGTTGATAAAAATGTCAATGTTCACAATTTGATTTTCCAGGTCAAAATAAACTTTTTATCTAATTAAGTATTAATAAAAAATAATTGCTTGAATCAAGTTTTATTTGATCAATTTCTTATCTAGTTCAACTTTAAATCCACCTTAAATCATAGTTCAACTTTAAATCCACCTTAAATCATGTTTCGAGCCACTAAATTTTCAAATCAATCAATTGAACAAGATTAGATTAAAAAATTATGTTTTCCGAGTATTGATCAAAACAATTGACCCAATCGAGATTTATCAAATTAATTTTTTATTTAGTTAAACTTTAAACAAGTTGGATTAAATTTAACAACTATCTCAGAGACTCTATTCTACAATTAATAGAAAGCCCATTTTTTCTTGAATGATAAAGTCAACTTATAATTGATCAAAACAGTCTAGTCAATGGAATTTTTTATTTAATTTAACTTTAAATTTAATTTAAAGCATGTTTATTTTTACGGATACAACCTATTTTTAAAAGATTTTTTAAACTGATTTTCGCTTGAAAAAAACATAAAATTGAGATTTTTAAGTATTTTTTTAATTATTTTGATATATTAATATAAAAAATAAAAAACTAAAAAGAATATCATTTAAATATATTTTAAATTAAAAAAATATTTTTATAAAAATATTCTATACCCTATTATTAAATACACACTTGGATCAAAAATTCAGCCACCAATTTTACGAATCAATTTGTTAAATCGAATCAGATTTAAGTATTTAAGATATACGCCGGAGACTCTATTCTCCCCACTTTTTCCTGAGCATCAAAAATACAAAAAGAGTTACATATTAAAAAAAAAAAAAAAAAAAACATAAACACCCCCTCTGAAGTACCTTAACTTGGTGTCCCAACCCTCCAAAAAGAAAAAGAAAAGGAAAAAGAAAAAGAAATTCTCCTTAAAAGAATATCTATATATATATAGAGAGAGAGAGAGGAGAGAAAACCTCCACAACTAGTATAGCAAGCGTACACACAGCCCCTCCTTCCTTCAAAAGATATTTTTGCGTTTCCGTCTAAAAAAGATTTCTCCTTTCTCCACCTTCTTCTTCAATTTTAGGGTTTCTTCGTCCTCTTAGATCTTCTCCATTCCTAACACACCATCTTTCCTTCCTTTCAAATACCTCTCTCTCGCTCTCCTTTCCGTTTCCTTCTCAGGCTCGCTCTCTCTCTAAAAAAACCCGTATAATTTTCGTTAGGTTTTTGAATTAGAGTTGTTGCATTTCAATTTTGACTGTTGGTGAGCCAGATCAGGTTTTTCATTTCAGGTTTCTGTCTCTTCAGGGACAATTTTGTCAATTTTTCTCTAATTTTGTTTTTGTTTCCATTGTTTTTTGTGGAATATAATGTCTGAGAATGTTTTTTTATGGAATTCTTTCATGTTTTGTGGTTATTTTACTTTTTTTGTTTGCATTTTTTGTGGGATATATTGGTTGACATGCTTTTTTTGTCAGTTGTAATTTTTGTGGGTTTTGGATGAGATTTTGTGTTTGATTTTTAGGTTTTTGTGATTCTGATTGTTTTTTCTCACTAAATGATATGATAATTAGAGAAATGATTTTGTTTTGTTGTTGGTGTTGTTGGTTTAAATGCGATAATGGTTGTATTCTTTGAAGATTGAGGATTCAATGGAATTACAATTGTTACATTGATGTTGTGTGAAAATAAAAGAGTTTGTTGGAGGAAAGATTTGATTTTGGAGAAAGTTAGAGATGTATTTGTTTCGTTGTGTTTAGAAATTGGAATTTCAAATTGGGGTATTTTGGTTGTGATTGATGTTGTTTTGTTATTGTACTAAATATAATGATTTTATATTTTGGAAAGATTGTGAATTTGATAAATTTGTGGTCTGGTTTCAGGGTTTTGTTGAAATTGTGATATCAAGAAAAGAGAATTGCGTAAAGTTTGATTTGTGGAAGTTGAAGTTGATTTTGTTCAGAAAAGGGAATTTTGTGTTGGAGATTGTACGTTTTGGTTAAGAACTGTGATGAATACAAGGAGTTCATGGGCTGATTTGGCTGCGAATTCTGCAGCTGAGAGCACAAAAGCTGGTTCTTCTGCTAACAATGGAAGTGTTGGTACTACTTCGGGAAATGCCCCTACTCGACCCACATACGTCCCTCCTCATCTTCGCAACCGTGTGCCATCTTCAGATCCACCAGCTGCTGCCTATAGTGGGCCTGCATCGAGTAATGATCGTTCTGGGTATGGTGGTGGATCTCGCTGGGGTGTTCCAAGAAATGATTACCGTGGTGGGTATGGTGGTGGTGGTGGTGGTGGGAGAGGTGGTTGGGGAAACAGAGGTGGTTGGGATCGTGGGAGAGAGAGAGAAGTCAATCCTTTTGGAGATGATGACAAAACAGAGCAGCCACTAAGTGAGCAAGAGAATAGTGGCATTAATTTTGATGCATATGAAGATATTCCAGTTGAGACAAGTGGGGACAATGTGCCACCACCTGTAAATACCTTTGCGGAGATTGATTTGGGTGATGCATTGAATCAGAATATCCGCAGGTGCAAGTATGTGAAGCCCACACCGGTGCAGCGGCATGCCATTCCAATCTCTCTTGCAGGCAGGGACTTGATGGCCTGTGCCCAGACTGGTTCTGGGAAAACTGCTGCTTTCTGTTTCCCAATAATTAGTGGAATTATGAAAATGCAAGATCAGAGTGCACAAAGGCCGCCTCGTGGAGCACGAACTGTGTACCCACTAGCTCTTATTCTCTCTCCAACCAGAGAGCTTTCAATGCAGGTGCATTTTTTTTCACTGGCTGTTTGAAGATATGCTTCTATCTTTCTTACAATATTGTGAGGAAATCTAACATGCTGCAGTCATGATTGCAGATACATGAGGAAGCTAGGAAATTTTCATATCAAACTGGTGTTAAAGTGGTTGTTGCTTATGGAGGAGCACCTATTCACCAACAGGTTTCGTAGTGTTCTCTCCCTCTCCCTCCCTTCCTCTCCCCTCACTTGGTGGTGTGGGTCTTTTTTTGAACTGGTCGTGTTGGCTCCTGGCATCATTCTTTGATTGATGATACTTATACTTTCTGATTCTATTTTATATATTCAACTTTGTCACATTTACCGCTGCATGTTTCTTGATTCTGCTGTTGGAAAATAATGGATTTTGCTCTGCTTTCCATGTAATACTGGTGGTGCTATCTGGTAAAGCATTCAATACAGTTACCAACAAGCAGCATGTCATCGAATAATCATTGCATGATAATCAGCTAGTTGCATTTCTTCATCTTTGCTGTGCTTGATAAAGAATTTTGTTGGCGGAATTTGATCACATGTTTAGTTGCATCAGAAACCATCTGTTCTTCATGGATCTTCATTCTCTGAAATCAAACGATCACAGCTTGGTTGGATTACAGTCTGCCTTGTGGTTAGAGAAGTCTTCAATGGGTCAAAAGCTTCTATAGAGACAATAGAAGTTATATCTTCAACCAAATTACCTTTTGCAATTCTTGTTCCGAGTACTCTTCTTTTAACTAATCCCAGATCTTAATTTCTTGCCCCTTCCCATGTCATTATGAAACATAAAGACCACCATCCTTCCTAGTTTTATTCAATTCACCAACCACCATCCTTCCTAGTTTAATCCTGTTCAATTCACCAACCAACTGCTCATTAGAAAAGCTTATCTCCTAGCTGCTGGACATTTTTTGTGACCCATCAATTCTTTTGTTTCAAAGAAAGAAAATAAATAGAAAATCCATTGTTCTTTACCTTTGCACCATCAGGATCCTTTGTTTTCCAACCACACCAAAGCCCCAAAGGCTCTGAACTGATTCTTCCAGAATGCTAGATTTCAAGTTGGTACGTTTCAGGCCTTTGCACTCCACAGAATCACACAAAGATAGATTGCTCAATTAATGCTCTCAGGTTTTGGTGCTTGGTCGTTTACAAGAGTTGGAATAATGCTAGCTTACACTTCTTAAAAGCCCAAGTATTTTCGAGACCTTTTAAGATGTTATTCATAATTTTAGAATGAATTCAAGTCAATGTGCAACTTGGTGTTATATTTAATCGTTCTTTGGTGGAGGCCACTTCATCAATCTTCGGGTTGATGTTGATGTTTTATCATCTCTGTACAGGCAGTCATGTTGAATTAATGTTTTAAATTCAAGCAGTAAATTCTTCTTGTTATGAATGTGCATCATTTCCTCTGCTATTTGCAGATTTATGCTTCAGCCTTTTGCTGTGGCAAGCGTGTAATGAGAAATTCAATTTTTAGTCTTCTCTATGCAGTGGTGCTATACAGTGATATTACGTTGCAACATTCCATTGTAATTCTATTTTTAATCGTTATATTTATGTGGCCAGCTGCGAGAACTGGAGAGAGGTGTTGATATTCTGGTGGCAACTCCAGGAAGATTGGTAGATCTGTTGGAGAGAGCTAGAGTTTCACTGCAGATGATCAAGTATTTGGCCTTAGATGAGGCAGATCGGATGCTGGATATGGGTTTTGAGCCTCAAATAAGAAAAATTGTGGAACAAATGGACATGCCTCGACCTGGTTTAAGGCAGACAATGCTGTTCAGTGCTACCTTTCCGAAAGAGATACAGGTCTGTTTTCTCTTATTGTTTTAGGAGGAGAATGCATCCGAGAGATCCTAAATATTTTATGGTGTTTGGATAGAAACATTCTTAGATTTTTCCCCATTTCTTTTGTGAGGCAGTCGATCCATGGAATAATTATAAGTAAATACGTTGTGACTTCCTTTGAAATTTGAATACCCCAAGTGTATATAAGGCGGTGCCCATCTTTGGCACCCTGATTGTTAAACTCGGCTTGCTGACAAGAAAAGGGTTTCTTTTAGGTTAGATTGCATTTCATGACCAAAATAAAGAAACCTTGATGATGCTATTTTCAGAAACTTGATTTAAAATCCCTATAATCACATCTGCGAGTGTCGTTTTTGATAGGCTAAATAGGTGTAATGTCTGTAATGGCAAATTGCTTGCAAACCTATACTGCTGCAAAGTTTTTCTTGGTCTTGTATGTGTCGTCGTGTTTTTGACATGTAGTGAGGCAGAAATTGGTTTGAGATACAGATCATGTATAAGAACCTTGGATCCGGTGTCAAAGATTTGCTCATGATACTTCAAATTTTATCCTACTGATTTCAATCTTTTGTTGTTATGCAGAGACTAGCCTCTGACTTTTTGTCAACTTATATCTTTCTGGCTGTTGGAAGAGTGGGCTCAAGTACAGATTTGATTGTCCAAAGAGTTGAGTTTGTCTATGAGCCTGACAAAAGAAGTCACCTCATGGATCTTCTTCATGCACAACGGGCGAATGGTGTTCAGGGCAAGGTAAAACTGGCAAAGACAATCTTTGCTCCCTAGCTCCTCCTGCTACTAGAGACTGGGATGGGGGGTTTGCTTTGACTTGTTAGTGGCATCCCTGATATATCCTGGACAAGCCTTTTCCATGGATGAATAATAATTAGAAAATTGTGTAACCTTGTTAGTTTTCTGATTCTTGAATCTTGATATATCTGTTGTTGACTATTGCATAACTTATATAATATTTCAGCAAGCTTTGACATTAGTTTTTGTGGAGACTAAGAAGGGTGCTGATTCACTTGAGCATTGGCTATGCATTAATGGTTTCCCTGCTACTAGCATACATGGTGATAGATCACAGCAGGTAATTTTTTTTTCTTCATTGCTGTAGGTATTCTTTCATACATGGTATCCATTTTGATTCAAACATTATATCGCATGATGTTGATTTTAATTTCTGAAATCTTTGATTGAGACCCTTTTATAGCTGTTGATCATGTGAAGGGTAGTAATCAATGCTATTCAATGACATCCATATAGGAACAAAAGATTAAATAAAATATGAAAGATTGCAAAAGCAGACTTCCTAAATTACTTTCTAGAGAAGTAAAAAACATCATTGGAATGTGGGGTTTGGAAATTTTCATTATTATGGATGATGTAGTATTCATTGCGAGTTGATTTTGCCATTTTTCTATTCATAATTTTGCCTATCTACTTATTATTCTTGACAAATTGAGATCATCCATAAGTGCCAAGTTCCTATATAGTTATAATCAAAACTGTAATGGAAGTTTTAGTGAGATGAATTGAATGACTGAAAGAATTGGGTAAAGTTTTGTCTGTGGAAGATTCCTGTTTGTCAATGAAAAACGTGAGAGAATGTTTTCTGGAAAGAGGTGCTGGACTGGTACACCTCTAAACTAGGTGGTTCAGGACATAATTTTATGTTGTTTTTTGTTTCTTCGTGAAGGGCCTGTTGGCATTGCTGGGGTTTGTGATGTGGTGGTTCTAGACTTACTGTAACTGTGGCATATGGGGGAAATGCATCCTCTCCTTTTTCCAAATTTATCTTTTAGCCTTGTGTTTTCTCCTTTCTTTTTGGGGATAAAAGGGTTGCATGGGGGTGATAGCAGTAGCACATCAAACACCTAGATGCCATGCAAGTAACAAGACTACTAATTTTTTCCCAGGAATAATAGGTTTCAGATATTTTGCTTAGGGCTTCTGATTGTCATATTCATAATGCATTACTCAATGTTAAATATTCCCAAATCATGCAGGAAAGAGAACAGGCATTGCGCTCATTTAAAACTGGCAATACTCCAATCTTGGTAGCAACCGACGTTGCAGCACGCGGTCTTGATATCCCTCATGTTGCACATGTGGTCAACTTTGATCTCCCAAATGACATTGATGATTATGTCCATCGTATAGGGCGTACTGGACGAGCTGGAAATTCTGGTCTGGCGACTGCGTTCTTCAATGAGGGCAATGCATCAATGGCAAGGCCATTATCTGAACTAATGCAAGAAGCAAATCAAGAAGTACCTGATTGGCTCTCTCGATATGCATCTCGTGCTACTTTTGGTGGAGGGAAGAACCGCCGCTCTGGCGGAGGTCGGTTTGGTGGCCGTGACTTTCGAAGAGATTCATCTTTCAATAGGAGCAATTCAGATTATTATGGTGGAGGAGGAAGCGGCGGCGGATATGGCTCTTCAGCTGGATACGGCTCTTCAGGTGGCTATGGCGGAGGCTATGGCGCTGGGGTGACTAGTGCCTGGGATTAAACCCTGGGGTGACTAGTTCCTTGGGATTAAACAAACAATTGAACATTTTAAGCATTTACATGACTTGGTGTCAAGTGGTTGTGGACTTCTCCCTTCTTTCACAGGGGACATTTCTCATTTTTGTCGTGTCTTTTAGTTAGGTCTCTAGTCATCTTCGTACTATACTCTTAGAAGTAACTATCATTGAGAGGGGTATTTAAGTTTGGGTTGTGCTGCAGGAGTAGAGGTGTATAATGTTTGGTAGTTTTTGGTGAAAAAAGTTCTAACAGAGTAGGTATTACTTGGTGCCGTTCTTTTCTCCTTTTTTTCTCTTTGCTGTAAACTTTGTTGGGGTGTTGATGGGTTGTAGAATATGTGGTGGGAGAGGCATAGGTTTTCTTTTCAGCCATTTCCGTGTTAATCTCTTAGGCATGTTCTTTTCAACCCAATTCGAGGGCATATTATTGAGGCATCTACTCCTGTTTCTCTTGTTTTATCTTCATCTTCCCCTTTGAAAGGAGCTTTTAAACAGGCTTTTGTAATATTTTGGTGGTCGCTGAAATGAACACCAAGCTTTCTTGGAACATTAATGTTTTGCTATTGTTAAGTTGTCACTCGCCGAAATACCTGGAAATCTGTCCATGATTTATCATCATGTGGCGTTTTTTCCTGCTTTGACCCTTCTATCTTTAGTAGGATATATGCCCTGTGGGAACGTGGCTGTGGCTGTGGCTGCACTGATGCTTCTGGTTTGGAAATGGAGGTGCAACTGCAGTTATGGGAACGTTCCCAAACAGGGCATATTACCCTGATATTCTTGCACTTACCATATAATATTACGTTGTTGACTTGTATGTTATGCTTACCATACTGTGCAATAAAGTAAGAGAGGAGAAGAAAACAGCTCCACAAACGTTACTGTGTGTTGTCATGGGTGTAAGATGGGTCCAAAACAGAGAAGATGGAGCGGTTGTAGTTTTGGTTTTTAGGAGAAAAAGGAAGGAGACCGACCCCTCGAAACTTTGTCACGTAAAAATACAGATGCCATTCAACATGCAGGTGGATTTGTTTTATTTATTATCTTCTTGACATGTAGGCACAAAAGGGCAAGTACACCTGCATATGTACATGATCACATCATTCTTCACTATCCTTCTCACCTTAAGGTAGGGTTAGGGTTTGGTATACTTGAGTGATTAAACAAGATATGAAATTTCCACTTCACTTGTGTGAATTTGCATTTGAAAAACGAATAAATATCATCCTATATTTTTTACAAGTCCGATTTTTATTTGATTGAGTTTCGCCGAATATTATAGAATCATTTAATTACTATCTTGTAAATCATTTTAATTTAGTGGATGATATGAAGTATGAAGA
>Ga0325411_1006294_pt1 | contig 13060 bp, 10 predicted proteins | sample PopdelMetagenome_13_FD_206181 | JGI IMG/M metagenome (GOLD analysis project Ga0325411, IMG submission 206181) | Populus deltoides microbial communities from Bellville, Georgia, United States - Xylem-PdIQD-R4 | ecosystem: Host-associated > Plants > Phyllosphere > Stem > Wood/Secondary xylem... | reverse complement strand
GTTTTAGAAAACCATGACCCATTAGTAGCCCCTCTAAGTCTCATTTTTAGAAAGATGGGGAGATTTAGGACCAAATAAATTTTGGACTAACCTCAGCTGAGTCGTAATCCTGTTCAGGATGTCTTTTGCACTCCCCCATCAAGGGCTTACTAGCAGGGATGATGTTCCCAAGGAGTCCATTGTTGAGTCTTCAAGGCGTGTTCTCAGTCCTTCCTTAAAGGTCTTTTCTTTCAACTTCTCTTCCCTATCAGGGTGTGAAGGTTTTAGAGCTTTGCCCTTACAACACTTTTGGTGGAAACAATTCAGAGCTCCTCTAAAGTCCCCTTTCCCCTTGTTTCTGCCAAGATGGAGGCGTCTATGTACATGAGCAATCCTATCAGCGATGCAGGTAAGGCTCAAATGGCCAAATTGAATAAAAAGAGTGGAGCTGCTCAACAGGCTCTTTCTAAACGAGCAGCTGAGATGAAGAGAGCTAAGGAGGAAAACACTCAGAGGATTCCTCTTAGGCAAGAAGCTAGAGAGGTATCCTCTGCTAACTTGGGAGCTGAAGAGGTCCAAGAGAAGGTGTTGTTGTAAGAGGGCTGTTTCTAGCGCTTCTTGATGTTGCAGAGGCTAGCGCCCGTGCTATCCAGGATAGATATGGGTCTCAGACCACACACAAGGTGTGTAACCCAAGTTAGATAGACGGGGTGAGCTTGATAAGGCTGCTCCAGCACTCTTGAATGCCATAGAGACTAGTCACGTACTGTTTAGGAGAGATGTGGGTCCCAGACCGTATATATGGGTATGTAACCCATTTGGATAGACAAGATTAACCTGATAAGGTCGCTTTAGTGCTCTTACTTCTAACTGAAAAGGCTAGACAGAAGAAAAGAAGGGGGCGTTGAAAGCCGCCCTGAAGAGTGAAGTATTGATCCCCTATAATTTGTTTAGAGAAGTGGGTCTTAGACGCCACAGAAGTGTGTAACCTTGATTAGTGACAGTAGAGGTTGATGCTCACTTAGGACCTTGCTACTATATTGGAGAATGTCAAAGAACCATCTAAACACAATAGTTTAAACTGTTAGGTGATGTCTTAAGATATAATTTATATTATTCTTTAACACATTCCCTCAAGTGAAGCCCTCTAGGCTTGAAACTTGCATAAGCTCACATTACCTTGTGCTTAATTTTTATCAAATAAATAGGGATGGTGAGATTCAAACTCGTGATCGCTTGGTTATCAAGGCTTTGATACCATGTGAAAGAACCATCTCAACCCAATAGCTTAAACTGTTAGGTGAGGTCTCAAGATATAATTTATATTATTCTCTAATAAAGAAGTGAGCTCCGAATGCCACAAGGGTGTGTCACCCCGATTGAATCTATAGGAAGTAGTCTTGAGAAAGGAATATAGATTAAGTAAAAACACAAATAATAAAAATATGCGTTCTTTATTAATGAATTCAATAATAATACAACTTAAGGTGGTCTAAATGCCATGCATGGGAAGGCTAGAGCCTTGTGAATCATGTAAGTGATAGGTGTTAGTTCTGATCACTCGTGTCACTCTGAAAGGGCCATCCCGTTTTGGAGTTAGCTTTCCTTTACTTTCTATGTTGCATGTGGCTTCTAGCTTTCTCAGTACCAAGTCTCCTCGTTTAAAGGTTTTGTTTTTTACTCTAGTGTTGTGGTACTAAGTAGCCTTGTGTCTATAAGCTTCATTCCTTATTACAGCTGTGAGTTTGGACTCTTCTAGTAAGTCCAGATTGACTTTGAGTCCTTGCTCATTGTTTTGAGGAGAGAAGTGCAGTATTCTAGTGCTAGAACATCCAATCTCTATTGAAATCATGACTTCAATTTCATATGTGAGGAGGAAAGGGGTTTCCCTTATTGAGGTCTTTGTTGTTGTCTTGTATGGCCATAAGATTTCATTCAAAAGCTCTGCCCATTCTGACTTAACCTCTTTTATCTTTTTCTTCTTACCATTGAGTAGGACCCTGTTGGTAAGTTCAGCTTGACCATTATCTGGGGGTGCGATACTGAAGAGAACCTATGATCAATTTGCAGTCTTTCACATTATTTTCTCATATTCTAGTTGTCGAATTGGGTTCCATTGTTAGTGACCAGTATCTTAAGTATCCCAAGTTGACAAATTATGTTCTTCTAGAAGAAAAAGATCACCTTGTTGGTTGTTATATCTGCTAGTGCTTCAGCTTCCACCCACTTAGTGAAGTAGTTCACAACCACTAGAACAAACTGTCTTTTCCTTGTTGTTTTAGGGAAGGGTCCCAGAATATCCATTCTCCACTAATAGAAAGGCCAAGGAGAAGTGCTCGTTGTCATCTCAGTTAAGGGCTGCCTTGACACTAGGCAAATCTTTGACACTCATCACACTTCTTTACTAGGTCTTTTGAGTCTTGGAGTATGAAAAGCCAATAAAATCCTGCTCTTGTGGTCTAAATAGCCAAGACGATAAATCTTGTGTGCAACCCTTCAAACTCCTTCATGCATCTCCCTCAAAACATAAGTGCTTTCCTTTGAAGACATGCACTTGAGAAGTGGTGATGATATAGATCTTTGATATAAAACCTCGTCAATCAAGCAGTAACCTGAGGCTTTTTTGGTCAGCTTATGACTTCTATTCTGTCTGTAGGCAAGCTCCATGTGAGTAATATTCCCTGATTGACGCTCTCCAGTCCTCAGCTCCCATGACTGGAGTATTATGGCCTCGCTCTCTCCCACACTGGGTTGGTCCAAGACTTCAATCTATACATCAATAGGGAGCTCGATTAGGTTAGCACTGCTAGCTTAGAGAGGAAGTCTACTTGCGTATTGTCCTCTCATGGCACCCTGGTAATGTTGATCACCCTGTCCTTCTGAGCTAGCATGGCTTGGACCTTTTTAAAATATTTGACCATGGTTAGTATCATAACCCAATTCTAGGTTATTCCCCAAAGTTCACTTTTTTTTCAAAATAAAAAATAAAAAATAAAATAAAGGCTGGCAATGTAGAGAAAGCAGATCAAGGAGGACTATAAAAATAGGGAAAAATCAAGCTACACTTTTTGGAGGAAATTCAAGGCCTAGTTGTACCCTATTATGCCCAAAAATGGAGAAAAAAATACAAATTCAAGGTCAAATTAAATGATTATTGGACGAATTTGCTTAAAAATAAAGTCCAAAGACATAATTTAATTTTTAATAGGCCAATTTGATTTAATCATGGGCCAAATTGAATTTTAATTATGTTTAAGAATTAATTTGGGTCCAATTGAAAGATTTAATTAAGTGCAAGATTTAATTATACTTTAAATGCGTCAAATTAATTTTATTTAGGGGTTAATTGGTGAAACATTAAGTTTGGGAGCCTAATTTAGGCTTAATTGAGAAAATTGAAATTTTAAAAGACCAAATTTATTTTTTTCCAAGTTAATTGATTGAAATCAGGGGCAAAATTCCAAAAAAAATTGAAGCTTTGGGGTCAATTAAGGGTTAAATTGAAGAAATCTAAGACCAAAGACTAATGTGCAAAAGGCGCGTAAATCCAGGGTTCCAATTGAAGTTCGGCAAGGGTGTAATTGCATTAAATCGAAAATTTAGGTCAATTAGGGGTACAATTACATAAAATTAAAAGTTGGAGGACTGCTTTGAACTTCGGAGAAATCCCTATTTAAAACCTAAAATGGCACCATTTTGAGTATAAAAAAAAAGAAGGACCAGACGACGCGTCGTCTTGTCACTGTTCATTATCTTCTTTATTTTTTCCAAAAAAAGCTAGTTTGGTTACTTACTTTGCAGCCGCATTTAATGTACCTAACGTCCACCAAATTTGTCAAACTTTGCACAAAACTAATCACTAGACATCCTTCATTGGCAAATAAACAGACGTGGCACCACCCAAAAGAGACCACCTCAAGCAGCCTGCAGCTGCAGATTTGACAGTGCACCATGCCTACTTTGAGCCAACAGTTAGGATCCTTCTCAACCGAATCAAGGGCTGAAAATTGTTCTCTTGTGAAGACAAGATTACCCTCTTCCACCCCTATAAATAGGAGCAAATTTCATGTTCGGGAGGAGGAAGAAAATCAAACTCAAAGTTGGCAAAAAACCAGCCTTCCCTGCTCATTTTTCCTGCAACTGGTCCTTTCTCTTCTTTCTCTCTCTGTCGTGGCCTTCAGCCACCACCACCCTCATCGCCTATCTTCTCACCATCGTCCCCACCTTAAGTAGACATCAAACCATCTCACATGGTGGTTGCCACCGTGACCCTTGCAGCAGTAGCAACAACCACCTTGCCTAGAAGCTTTTGTCCTTCCCAAAGACAGCTAGGGCAGTAACTCTCTTCTCAGCCACTCCAATAGTTCCAATCGCGAGCTTCCCCTCTCCTCTACAGGCCTCTACTTCTTCTTCTTCCAACTACGACCAGAGCCAGCCGCCGGCCTCACCACCTCTAGTCGCACCATGCGCCACCAGTCAGGCCGCCAGCTCCCTCAACGCCAAGTAAGCCTCCCTCCTCTCTTCATCTTCTTCCTCCCTTCCCTACTACCGCTAGCTCCCTCTCAGTTATCAACGTTGCATTATTTCCTGTAACTTAGTCACTGGGTTGTGACAGTGACTAAGTTACTTCGGGCTGGACCTGTTTTAGCTCAGCCGAGTTGGCTGGGCCAGGCCCAGCCCGTCCTTAAAATTAAAAAAAAAGAATATGTTGGGCCGAAAATTAAAAAAAAGAATATGTTGGGCCGATATCTGTCCATCTGTTTCTAGGTCTGTGCTTGGCCCAACCCACATGTTTTAATAATATTTAATTAATTAATATATATGTATTTATAATATTATATATAAAATAATAATATAAAAACTGAAAATTTTCAAAAAAAAAATTCAAAATATCCTTTCAAAAAATTATGATTTTCTCAAATATTTTTCTACCAATTTTACATAATATTGGGTTGTATATTTTCACTGTAAAATACAAATCTGGTATTAAAATACCTGATTTTCTTCCGAATATTTCAAAAAAAATCTCAAAAAATTTTAAATTAATTTCCCTTTTCAAAAGCAAAAAAAAAATATTTTGTTTTTATGGGTATGGCCAAATCCTAAAATTTTTCCAAGCATACTTTTCATAAAAAAAGGAAAAAAAAAACAAAAATTACATCTTTCTCATGTTTTACAAATAATAAAATGGATATCATAACGAGTTTATGGTCATTCATTAGGGTTTGGCCAAAATATAAAAAAACCTTTTTTCTATTTTTTTATGGTCCAGATGTAGACTTTAATATTTGTAGGGTGTAAAATTACATGATAAAGTACACCCTTAGATATTAAAGATACAAGGTGCAAATAAATGCAATGCTAAAATTCAGACTTTAGAACGGTTATGATTTAACCCAATAAGGTAGAGACTCCCTCATGAAGAAAGATCTGCCTTGAACCTTAGAAAAGACCAACGAATAGAAACCCAACCTAGAAAAATAATCAAACAACAATGCAGCTTACCTTAGGTAGGGTGCATTGGGGGTGATGCGTCTTCCCCTTGGACAACCAGTCCCTTACCCAGACTCTCGCAGACCATAGGTTCCTAGTGACCATAATACTAGGTGGCGACTCCTAGACATTAATCATAATTTTATGATTAAATCCAAAAAAAAACCTTCCCAACACACAACACCTCACACATGAGGCACGATAAAAGCCTTCATCGTCGCCAAACGACGTCGCGTCGGCTCGTGCCCCCGCGACAGTTGGACCCCAGGCTTCATATGTTCACTCACACTATCTTGTAATCAACTGAGAGTTGTAGTGCACTTGTAGTGGGTATGCTTTCAAAGCTTCTGTAGTCCTAAGCCTGCTATTAGAGCTTCATATTCGGCCATATTGTTGGTGGTTGGAAACCCAAACCTAAGCATATACTAGTAGACCTGCCCTTCCGGGCTAGGAAGGAGGATCCTTACCCTACTTCCTTCTTGTGTAAAGCTACCGTCCATATAGAGTTGTACTATGTGGGGAGGTCTACTTTAGCGATTTAGTTTCTATGAGCTTTGGATCAGGGGGAGGATCTTCTGTAACAATCTCTTTAGATTTTCATTCCGTTATGAAGTCAGTTAGGGCCTGCCCTTTGATTGCAAGTCTTAGTCTGTACTGTAACCTATATTCTCCTAATTCTATTGCCTATTTCAATAGTCATCCTGACATGTTTAGTTTGTGAAGGATTTTTCTAAGAGGTTGGTCTGTTAGTACCATCACTTGGTGTGCTTGGAAGTAAGCCTTCAGTTTTCTAAAGGATGCCACCAATGCTAAGGCAACTTTTTCTACTCTTAAATAATGGGTTTCTACATCTAGGAGTGTTTTGCCTGCGTAATAAACTGGGCGTTGTACTCCTCTTTCTTCCCTAACCAATATTGAACCTACTGCCTGGTCTACTACCCCTAGATACAAGAACAAAGTCTCTCCCTTACTGGGCTGAGTATGGACGTTGAGAAAGGAGAGGTAAACCTTCAAAGGATCTTTGACATTCTAGTGTCCACTAGAAGTTGAGGGTGTTCCTCAGAATTTTAAAAAATGACAAGCTTCATTCCCCAATCTGGCTATGAATATGTTTAAAGCTGTTAGTCTTCCTGTGAGGCGTTGCACCTCTTTCACTATCCCGGGAGGGGTCATACTCAACAATGCCTAGATTTGTTTTGGGTTGGGTTCAATCCCTCTATTGTTGACCAAAAACCCAAGAACTTCCTCCTCGGTTGGCAAACACACATTTGAAGGGGTTTAGCTTTATACTATAACTTTCCAGTACTTGGAAGTCTTATCTGAGTTCCTGTAAATATTGTTTAAAAGTCATACTTTTCACCAACATGTCATACACATAACCTTCCATGATCCTGCCCGACTGGTTTTTGAACACTTTGTCCACCATCCTCTGATATGTTGCCTCTATATTCTTCAGACTGAAAGGCATAGTCCTGTAGCAGTAGGCACCTCTTTCGGTTATGAAGGACGTGTTCTCTTTGTTAGCTGGATGCATAAGGATTTGATGATATCCAAAGTATGCATCCAATGAATTGAGAAACTTATACCCCGCTGTTGAATCCACCAATTTATTTATCTTGGAAAGGGAGTAGCTATCCTTCGAGCAGGCCTTGTTCAAGTTTGTGAAGTCCACACACATTCGTTATTTGTTGTTGGCCTTCTTTACCATCATAACATTAACGAGCTATTCAGGGTATGTCACCTCATGTATAAACCCTATTGATATGAGTTTATCCACTTTTTTAGATATGGCCTTTTGCCTATCTCCTCCTACATGTCTCTTTTTCTATCATACTGAAGGAAAGCTGGGGTCTATATTCAACTAATATGAAGCTACCTCAGGGCTGATCCCTGACATGTCTTCTAGACGAAAAGCAAAGTTGCTTCTCTATGACACTAGTAGCTCTATGAGAGCATGTTTTTGTTGACCGTCCAGGGTGCAACCCACTCTTGTGACTTCTTTCCCTGTAGGGCCTAAACAGACTTCAACTAGTTCTTTAGCCACCTTTATTCTAACCTCGGGCTTCTCATCGTAGGTTTCGGAGTGATCAACCAGCAGGGCCTTTTTGCCCTTTAGACATGTGTTTGCACACTCTCTTGAGGCTTCTTGGTTCTTCTTTACTGCAACTATCCATTTAATAGTTGGGAACTTCATGGTTAGATACCTGGTGCTGACCACTACACTGATCTGGTAGAGCAATGGCCTCCCGATTATGGCATTGTATAGGAGATAGGTGTCAATGACCATTAAGGTCTGTTGGAGAGTCTCACAATGAGGTGCAGTCCCTATAGTGATTGTCAACCCCACTGCCCCCTTCACAGGTACTGTTGATCCTTCCATCCCAATAAGGGGTGTTGGCACTATAGTCATTATGGAGGTATCTATGCATATCTTGGTCATGACCTCTGCTAATAAGATGTTTACTGAGTTACCATTATCCATTAGGATTATGTGGACCCTGTGACCTTCAATTACTGTGGAAATCATAAAGGTGTCGTCATGTGGGTGTTTAACCCCTTATCCATCAGCAGGGGTGAAGGTGATGGGTTCATGCCAAGAACTTTCTTGGCCCACTGTAACTAGAACTTGATCTCCCAGCCTTGTTCTCTTAATACTGGTGACGCCTACACTGGTTGATGAGCCCCTCAATATGACAAAAACCTCTGAAAGTGTTGGTCTATGTTGCCTCACTTCACCTCTCTCCCCTTTTTGAGGTGGATCTTTTTTTAGGAATTGTCTGAGGTATCCCTATGTTAGAAGTCTCTCCACTTCTTTCTTGAGAGCACAACAGTCCTCAGTATCGTGTCCCTTCTCTCCATTGAACTAGCAGTACTTCTTGGAGAACTTGAGACTGAGATTAGGCTTTAAGGGAGGAGGATATTGAACCAGGTATTGTTGTTACCCATTTTTAGGTTCCCCACAAAAAATGAAAAAAAATACAAAAAAATACATATAAAAAAATATATTCTGAAGGAAAAAAAATATAGGAGTGAGAAAAGGATGTTGGAACTCACATAAAATGGCTAGGAATTGGTTGAAGAGGTTCAGAAATACAAGAATTGAAATTTGACATTGTAAGAGCCCTATTGACAAAGAAAATTCAAGTTGAGAATAAAAAGTCTAAAATCAGATGTTTATGGACTCAATTAAATTTTATCTAAGGTTTAATTGAATTTATAGAGGGTTTGATTGCAAGAAAAATAGATTTTTAAGTCAATTTAGGCTTTTATTGGATGAAATTAAAGTTCTGGGGTCCAATTATAATTTTAAAAGAGTTGATTTGGCCAAATCAGGGGCTTAATTGCATAGTTATTGAAGTTTGATGGCCAATTAGAGACTTAATTGAAACAATCCGAGACCAAGGACCAAACTAGAAAAGACGCTAAACATTAAAGGATCCAATTACAATTTTGTCGGGGATTTGATTACAAAACTGCAAAACATTCAATGGTTGAATCAAAAGAAACCTAAGTGGCGCCGTTTCCACCATTTCACTGTCTGCAACAACTGGTATTCTGTGATAATAAAGGAAGGAGACGTTGGCAGCGATAATGGAGGCGTTTCCAAATCAAGAAGGGAGCGTGTCGCGGCTGACAACCCTCGCCACCGTGATGCACGCTAGCTTACCAAAAACACTCTCGTCCTCTGGCTATAAAAGCAAGAAGAAAAACTGAACGCAGCGGACAGAAAAAGAGGGAGGAGAGGTTACAGTGAGGAGAAAGGTGGAGGAAAACCAGAACGACGAAGGAAAAAACAAAAGGAGAGTAGACAGAGAGGAGGAGAGGTTACAGTGAGGAGAAAGCAAGAGGAAAACATATTAAAAAGAACGTAAGAAATAAGAGAGAGCGGAGAAATATTGAGAAAGCAAAAAGAAGAGCAGAGGAAGCAAACCGAATGGAAGCAGAGGACACAGGAAGCAGATAACATAGCGCCACTGTCATCTTCGTCTTCTCAGAATTAGGTACATTCGATGTCCATCTCATTTCCTGCATAATAAGATGATGCTTGTTAGTATGTAAAAGAAGAAAAGAAAACGTAAAGAAACCAACGCTGCAACACTCTGTTTTTCTCATTTTTTATGTTCTCGTATGGTAAGCAAGATGATGAACAGTGCGAAGGTAATTTAATTACCTTTCGCACTGTTCATGCACGCGTAAAGTATTACGCGTGCATGGAAAAGGAAGGCTGGTCACTGGCATGGGCCACGCAGGCTGGCTCGGCCTAGCCCAGCCACATGGGCCAGGTTGGGCCGAGCCCAAACAAATTCAAAAAAATTCTTTTTTAAAATTTATGATTTTCTGCAAATATTTTACTGCATTTTGATCAATATTGGTTTGTATTTTTATACTGTAAAGATACAAATCCGGTATTAAATACTTAGTTTTCATCAAAAATAAAATAAAATAAAATGTTTTGTTTTCATGCATACGGTCAAGTCTCTCAAAAATAAATCATATTATATTTCCATATATATATATATATATATATATATACACATATATATACAAAAAATAAAAATTCAAAAATATGTATTAGCATGCATTTTGGCTTTAATAACCAGTTTATTAAAGCCATGAGAACTAGGCCAATATTTCAAAAAATTCAAAAAAATTATTTTATTTTCTCTTAATATCTGAGTTTACGACCTTATACGTAAGACGTATCCAGGATATTAAAATTCTTTTGTTGATGCTAGAATTACTCGATAAGATAAGGATCTCCTTACCGAGGAGGACTCTTCTTAAACCATAGACGGACCAACAACTAGAAAACACGACCCGACCTTAGATTTTATTAGACAATAAAACAATGCAGCTTACCTTAGGTAGGGCGTATTTGGGGTGTTAATACCTTCCCTTTACACAACCAGTCCCCGTACCCGATCTCTGAGACCAGTTAGGGTTTCTAGTGACCAAAATACTAAGTGGCGACTCCCATTCTATTTTTCCACTAATAAAAGACAAGAATTCCTTATCTCCCCACATTTGATAAATTAATACAAGATTTTAAGGGTGGATGTTTTTGCCGCGACGCCGCACACGTGCGACAGGTACTAACCCCTTAAAATCATGTAAATCTCTGTGTAACTGGTGTTTACAGGAGTGTAAACCCTTTCAAGCCTACTAGGACGCTCCCTATAGATTCCTTTCTTCTTAACATCCTGTCATTTGACAAGGGAACGATTCTTGTTATGGGGTTCAACTTTGACCCCTTCTCTATAGATCTAAGAGGAGCTTCTACAAGCAGCAGGGCTTCCTCCACTCTTACATGGCTCTTAATCATCTGCTTGACCCTTAGAAGAGTTCTGTCCTGTTGCGGGTGGAACTGTTTCCAAAACTCTTCACTTTTGACCCCCTTGATCAAAGCCTCATAGGTTATGGGTTCCAACAGGTCTTTCACCTAAAGCATTTCTTCATTAAATCTCTTCAGATATGCTTGGGTGGACTCTTTCTCACCTTGAGTAACCCCAAATAGTTATATGGAGCTTTTCTTAATGGGAATGCTGGTGCTGAAGTATACTACTAGCTTAACATATAAATCCTAGAAGCTTAGGATAGACCCTGACTTCAGGTTATTGTACCATATCCTCATATTCTCTATGAAGGTAGTGGGCAATATCTTACACATGATGTTATTATCATGGATGACCAGCTTAAGGCTCCCCCTCACATTCTGGATATGCTCTCGGGGGTCTGTAAGTCCATCATAACTATCCAGGTTCATCTTCGCAGATAGATACCTTTTGGGACTTTGGCTTTGAGGACTCTCTTAGACATAGAAGAACCATCCTCATGATATTGATGGACATAATGGTGATGCTGTAAGTTCTCCTCAACCCTTCTTTTAAGCTGTTCTTGGTGTGAATCAGATGAATTGAAGGAATCTAGCCCAGAGCGTTAGGAGTGATGACTTCTTTCTCTCCCACGGTGGCTAATATGGGCTCTATGAGACTATTCACTTTGTAGTGGTACCGTGGGATGATGTGAATGTTCTCATGTTGGGCTACAAGAATGACATCTCAGTGGTTCTTCCTCTTTCTGTTCATACTCCTTTACATAACTAAGGCGTTTCTGGGCGATAGGGGTCCTTTGTGACTGAGGTGGTAAAATGTGTGTTGGGACATCATGAGCTGGTTGAGAATGAGTAGGGATTTGTCCTCTCAATCTGATGACTTCTTTAGAGAGCAAACGTATTTGCCCAGTCATCTTATTTATCTGAGGTTGGGAGGATGTACCAGCAATAACATTAGCATATACAATATGTATTGGTGTATATGGATATGTCATGTTGGTGTAATGGATGGAATGGTGTGTCAAAGTTTAGCTTTTTATTGGAGAAGTAAATAGCTTTTGTAAGATTTCCCACAGACGGTGCTAGTTGATGAGGCTACAAAAATTATAGGGAATATTTGGAAGGAATTATTCCTCAAGACCCTTGTAGATCATGCACAGTGTGTTTTATGACCTTCACTTCTAGACTGCATTGACTTCTTTTTTAATGGATTTCTTCAGAGGTTGTAAGTCTTTCCTTGAGTGTTGATGGGGGACCCTCCAAAGATCAAGTCAGTACGAGGTATTTTTATGTGGCAAAAAGACATTAATGAAGGCATTAGTGAGCTTTTATGAAGATAGAAAAGAAAAAGAAGAAAAAGAAAAGGAAGAAGAAGAAGAAGAAAATATAGAAGTTAGGGAAGAAGGAGAAGGAATGTGTTTCTGTTTAAGAGTAGAAGGTTTCAAACATTTTTTTTGTGTGCTCAAGCTTCCTTTTATATTACTTATCTTGACTTGTTTCATATGATATGTGAGGGATAGAGATGTAATCTAGTAATAATATTATTCTACTGTTCGTGTCATTACATCTCATTAATATAAGCATGGACTACTTGTTCTTAATTAATGAGATGTGATGGGTATCATAATTATTAGCTCAGGCCTAGAATAGCAAAGATTTGGTGTGGGGTTACTTTTTAGCTATACATTGAACTCGAGTGTGGTTGGGTTCAACTGTATACTAAACCTAAGAGGAGTTAAGATCAGCTTATACGCTGAACCCAAGGGGAGTTGGGTTCTGCTTGTTTGCCGAACCCAGGTGTGGTTGCCATAGGCGGAACCCAAGAGGAGTTGGGATCAGCTTGTACGTTGAACCCAAGGGAAGTTGGGTTCCGCTTATGTGTCGAACCCAAGTGTGGTCAGGCACGGATGTGTCCTTGCCCAACATGGAGTCGGGCGTCAGTGCTTTATATCCCAACTTGGAGTTAAGTGTCGACACGTCCTGACCTAATGTGGAGTTAGGTGCTGACGCGTCCCGATCCATCATGGAGTTGGGCGCGGACGCGTCATGGTCTAATTTAGAGTTGGACTTGGAGAAAACATAATCCCATTTTGAATTATGATTTTCGTTTGATGGCCTTTAAATGGAGGAAGTTTTTAGAAAATTATGACCCATCAATTTTGATATATGATGTAAAAATAAATTTTAAAAATAAAAAATTATTTAAATACAAAAACAATTACTTTTTAACGTGAAGATATACAGAATCTTTAAAAT
>Ga0325411_1006293_pt1 | contig 13063 bp, 2 predicted proteins | sample PopdelMetagenome_13_FD_206181 | JGI IMG/M metagenome (GOLD analysis project Ga0325411, IMG submission 206181) | Populus deltoides microbial communities from Bellville, Georgia, United States - Xylem-PdIQD-R4 | ecosystem: Host-associated > Plants > Phyllosphere > Stem > Wood/Secondary xylem... | reverse complement strand
AAGTTTCTATTTATTATAAAGGAGAAAAAATATTCAAAAATATATTATATTTATTGAACTTTGAAAAGTCAAAATGGCTGATAAACTAGGATGGCAAGAGCATGGTATTAAATATGCATAGTTCTTACGTTAAGATTTTTGTAATTTTTATTTTATCACATCGACAAATAAGACTTTATTTGTGGTAAAAATAAAATTAGAAGAAAATGATCAAAATTAATAATAATAAAAAGAAACATATATGATTCGATATTGTCTTGTAAAAGTTAAATATGCTCCAAATAGTTTTCAGTTTCAATTTTGTGTTGTCCCTGATTGTAGAATTTAATTCACATTTCAATCTCAATCTTCATTTGTTTTTCGTTTTAATTCATTGATATCAAGAGATGAAAGAAAAAATCATTAAAAAATATTTTTCAATTAAAAATATCAAATAAGTTATGTTTGGTACCGTGTATAAAATATTTTTCAATTAAAAATATATTTAAATAATATTTTTTAAAAAATTTTATTTTATTTTTAACATCAACGTATTAAAATTATAAAAAAATTTTAAAAAAATCAATTTGATATTTTTTTCAAGTAAAAAACACAAGTTAAACCACAAAATAAACACTCTAAAATCTGATAGGATGATTAGGTATGAAGATTTTATTGTCAAATCAGTTGTCAAATAAACGGTTAATCAAGTGAATGTTATTTGAGTTTAAAATTTGCTTATATATACGCTAGATAATATTATGTTTAATTTTTTATTAATTAGAATGAAAATAATAAAATTTAAACTTGTAACTACTTGGTCAATAAAGTTCTAATATTATTTCAAAGAACTATTTTAATCTAATGACTTAACTTGGTACATAAAATATCTCAAGAATTATTTTACATTACTCTAATGTTTTCAAGACTAGTACATGATGGTTTGTAAATAATTTGTGGTAAAGTTTGGTTTACTTTTTTTTTTTTTATATATTGTTTTTGTTTTGGGATAACAGTGTTTTTTTATTTTATTTTATTTATAATGGGTGATGATGATTGTGATGGTGTTGGTGTTGCTTATGTTTTTTTTTTAATTGATAATTTGAATTAATTGTCATTTTTCTTTGTATAGTTAATGGTGCAATGTTATTGTTGAATATTATGTTGTTTTACATAAATTTGGGGTGAAATATATTATAAGAAATTATTATTTTTTTGATACATTATTTTTATACTTAGTTACAATGATTGCTAAGTGACTTGAAATTATTATCGTATAGAAGCTGAGAAGCTGAGGTTGGAGAAGTTTGACGAGTAAATTTAAGCAGATGATGTTAATTAAGTGTGTGTTTGATTATAATAAATATAAAATATTTTTCAAGAATTTTTTTAATTAAAAACATATTTAAATAATAGTTTTTAGATTTTTTTTAATATCACTGTATTAAAACTATAAAAAAAAATATGAATGTTATTGTTAAATATGTGGTTTTTACATAAATTTAGGGTGAAATATATTATAAGAAATTATTTTTTAGCTATTTTTTTGCCTGCATTTAGGGAATATTTTGTAAATATGGGATTTGCGGAAGATTTTGAAGAAGTTGTTTAAGTTTGTCAAGCATTTGGGATGAACTATACAGGTTTTGCTTGTTCTCTTTATAAGAAAAAAAAAAGAATAAAGAAGTGGGAAAATAACATTTTATTTGGTCCCTCAAATTTGTACTTTGACCATCTTGATCCTGCAATCTTGTATATTAAAATTATGAGCACACCGAATCTTGTTAAATGCCGATGAAAGTCAACATAATATTTCCTTTTTTTTTTTTCTCAGTTGATGTATAAATTAGCTTAAGAATTTTATTAGCTTTGAAAAAATATATTTAATTTTTTTATTGCATCAAATGGTGTGATTGCAAAAGAATAGTCGGGTTGCTGGTATTTTTAATCATGGTTTTCATTAAAACAAATTAAATCCATCAAACCCCTTTTTTCCATTAAAACCAACCATTGACCAAAGTTGATTATGTTTAATTTAATAATATATATATTTTTTAATAAATACATTCTTTTCTCATCAATCTCTCCGTATTATTCTTTTTTATATTTATTAAAACAGAAAAAGGGATAAATTGGGGGAATAAAATGAAATGAAATGAAAGGGATTGGGTTATAAATAAATTTAAAAAATAATTTTTAGATTAGCACATTAAAATTATTAAAAATTATCTAAAAAATATTAATTTAATATTTTTAATGCGAAAATCATTTTGAAACAATGCCAAATATATGTTAGAGAATAATATAAATCATATTGTGGGACCTTACCTAACAACTTAAATTATTAGGTTGGGATTGTTCTTTGATATGGTATCAGAGCTTTAATGACCAAGCGGTCACGAGTTCAAATCTCTCTATCCCTATTTATTTAATAAAAATTAAGTATAAGGTAATATAGGTCTGCACAAGTTTCAAGCTCAAAGAGCTTTAACTTGAGAGTTTGTGTTAGAGAATAATATAAATCATATCGTGGGATCCTTAACTGAGATCCATTTTCAAATAGATTAAAATACAAGAAAGGTGAAATCTAAAATTGAAAGGACATGAATTAAGTCTTCAATGACCTAGAATTCAGAAAATATAACAACAATTATAATTACTCTATTCATAAAAAAAATTATTATCATACTAAAAAAATACATTTAAAATGACTAGTACTATAGTTTTAATCCCACTCAAATTAAATATTATCTAAATAAAAAGCTACTTATTTATTAATTAATTATTGTTTTTATTAAAATAAACTATAAAAATTACACAATCTAAACATTTTAAGAGACATTATAAAGTTCTATTGATTAAAAATAATTAATAAACTACATTTTTAATGCAAATCATGAAATTTATTTGATATGTTTTATTTTTAAAAGTTGATTTCATCAGTAAACAAGTTTTTTCTTCTTTTTTAATATACACATGACATTACCATATTAATTATCTACATAAAAATATTACAAATACAAAATTCTCTTATTTTTAATGCACTGGTTCACAGAAGTGAATTGGGTGTGCTTGTTAGGTGTAATAAAAGTAAGTGTACAAAATTTAAATGCATGCCACAGAAGTAAAAAATAAAAAAATAAAATTATTTCCCATGGCTTTGGTTTGTTTAGATTTTTAACCTTTTAAAAAAATGCAACACTTTTAACCTTTAAAAAATGCACAGGTATTAGAAAGTAAAAACATTTATGTATATTACATGAAACACTTTTAAAATTTTAAGATGATTATATATTGGACAATATCTATATTTTAAAAAAATATTAAGAAGGCGACATATCGGATCGACCCGAACTAACCATATCCTGTTTATATTTAAACAATTAATATAATCGAATTATAAACAAAATTTCTATTGAAAAAAAACTAAATTTAACAAAGAAATGACAAATAAAATACCCGAGATAATCCGATTCATTTTTAAAATTAGTAAAAAATCCTATAGAAAATAAATAGAAAATAATAGAGCTTAATCTTCAATTCAATAAAATATTAAAGGATGAAATAAATACAATATTAGCAATAAAAACATTAGCATTGATTATTAACGTGGGTATTTCGATCTCCAGAGTAGGATCCGCAGATCTGCCTTCTAGCATTGATAGCAATTGATCGAATTCTTACTCTGGTTTGAGAAGGTTTTCAATTTCCCTTATCTTTCATGTGAACTACCATGAAAAAAGAAAAAAAAAAGTAAACTCAGGTAAATTTTCTAAACCTAAATTCACAATCCATTAAATCCAAGACTCGAACTCAATCAAGAAACCTAATTCAGTCCTAAGGATGAAATAAAAAAAAACATCCATTTAGAAAATTTACCAAACAAAAAAATAGCAATAAAAAATGAAGGAGAATGAAATTATAAAAAGAATCAATTTTAAAACTAATCTCAACTAAAATAAATATAAATCAAAATAATGGGGATCAAAACAAACAAATTAAAACAACAAAGGAGGATGCAATTGAATTCATATTTCAATTCTATAAAATAATTCAAATAAAAAAATATCAATCGAAAAAACAAAAACCAAATTTGAAGAAAACACAAATTGAAAGGCTGCAGTGAAATTTTGAAAGGTTAGGCATAAAAATCAAGGAGAGAAGAGAAAGGAAAAAAAAAAAGCCAACTGACATCAAATTAGAGGGAATTACGCCACACACGCCTCCTAGAAAGTTAACCCTGCTGTGATGAATCAAAAAACACCATGTAAGCGTTTTTTGCTCGTCGTAAGTCGCCACGCTCATCACTTCAGCATGGCAGAGTGGCTTACTCGTTAGCATATTTAATGCACATACCAATCTTTTTTTTTCTTTCTATTTATTAAAATACCAAATTGTTTCCAAAACCACATGATAATCATATAAAAAAAAAATGAAACCAAAATGAAACTATAAATAAGTCTTTGTAGACAAGGTAAGAAAATTTTGATTCAAAGGGTAATACAATCATTTTATTGTTTTTTAAAAAGTGAAATTTTGAAAAAGCCCATTAACACAAGTTAAATAATTTTTTTGCTTTCAATGGAAACTAAATAATTAGATTTTCCAAAAAAAATTAAAAAGACCTAATGATTCCTAATCAATTTCATAATGTCTATTGGACAAGTAAAAAAACAATAATAACCCCGACTACAAGGCCATTGAGTTTTCTTTCAAAGAAAAAAAATATTATTTTGTTGTTCCAATCCATAGTAAATCACACCTTATATATGATACTTTTTCCATGTCATTCAAGTTTTGTTAATGTTTAAGAGTAAAGAAAAAAATATTTTCTCTTTCTCATTTCCTTTAGTAATCAACTATGTGCTTAGCTTGCACTACACCACGGGTTGGATTATTTTTTCCAACCATAAAAAAAATACAAAGACATTACTAATGTGTTTTCCTGTATAAAAAAATCAACCATGAACAATTAAAGGAAAGCCTTAAAAAAAAACCTAGGAGTCAAATGGGCTTACATGGGCAAGCCTATATGCCTACCTATTTTTTTGATTACTAAACCATGAAATCGCAACATAGATCATGAGACCGCGACATAGATCTTTATAAATTACTAGATGAAGCATTGTCTCTAGTTTGATTTCTGGCCAGTTCTAGTGCTTAGAAAATTGAGCCCATGTTTTAGCCTAAACCATTTTTTGAACCTTTTTTTTTACCCAAAAAGCATTAGTCACCTAAGTAAACCTATTTGTGGCTTAAATTAGTAAAAAATGTGTTTAAAAAATAAAAAATCAACTTGAACTCAAACAATTTTTCGAGCATAAATCTACTATTTCATGTAAAATGAAAGCCAAATGAGACCCCATTAAAACTTTTTTTATCGAAAAGAACTCGTTGACACCAAGATCAACTATTTTAGCAGCTAAAATCAATATTAGCTGATAGTTTTCTCTTGTCTCAATCAAAATCTGCAACTACTCTCATCTCTCTAAACACGAGACATAAAAGTAAGAAAATAGATTTTTGAGAACAAAAGTAAATTTATGAAAGCTAAAGGGATTGAAAGTGTTTAATTGAAAAATATAAGGATCAAACTTAACTTTTCATGTCAGCTTTGAAAGTGCCACCTAATTTCTATGCCTTTGTCACTTTAATCCATCACCTTTCAGTCCTATCCTTTCTTTCTTAATGAATTAGAAGCAATGAGTCATCAATTTTGATAACTAAAATTTGATAACCAAAAAATATTTTAATCCATAATAAATTGTAAGAGGTTGCATGGTTTTTTCAACTTAGTGAAAACATCACAATGTGTGTCTTTGTAATTTTCAAGGGAATCTTTGAACCAACAATATCTAATTGATTTTGCACATAATGCGTAGCAATTATATACCGTATATCCTCTCATGGTAGCTCCATCAATATTCAACTCAAAGCATAACAGGTTATTTATAAAATCTAGAAAAATTGTTTAAAAAAATATGAATTAATAGAGAATACCACATTAGATGAATAGAAATGAAAAGGCCTACCTCTTTTGCGTATAAAAATGAAATGGTGACCTCATAGACTTTTGGAAATCTTTTTCCATTATTCACTTTTGGGTTATGTTATTTGCATTAAGGTATATAAGTACATGTATATCATATGATTACCAAAATTGACTAAATGTTTGATCCTTTATTAACTCATGAATTACAAGGTTAATTTAATTTAATTATGAAATAATGTTGTTTTTGGATAATTTAAAAAAAAATTAAAATTACATCATTTTGGGTAAAAACAATTTAAAAAAATTCTTTAGAATTGACATGACCTAGTAAATCTAGTTGTAAATTGACTCACTAGGTTACTTGAGTTTGACTAGAGTAATGTTAAAAAAGGTTTAAAAGGAAAGCCTTTCAAGGCCAAGCTCCGAATCGACATATCATCAAATTGACATGTTAGGCTAGGCTTATTGTGTTCGAGAATAATATAAATTATATTTTGGGATCGTATATAATTATTTAAACTTTTGAACCTTGTTAACCAAGTGATCATGAGTTTAAATTTTGATATTTCATTTACCAACTTAAATGTTTGGATTGAGATCATAAGTTAAGATATTAACAATGGAATATCCATGAGCAAAGAAAGTTTGACAAAAGATTATAGACTTTGTATGCAAATCTCTCCAATAAATTCTAGATCACGCACTTAATTTATACGCAAACCATGCCATATATGCTATATATAAATGACGATACCAAAAAAAACGGGGGGGTTGAAGTCTTCAAAGTTCAAAATGAAGTATCAGTGCAATTCTTCTTAGACAATTAAAGATAAGTATGGATTAAGAAAATTCGGACATAAATCAGAACAATATTTTACTTTGATGGGGACTCATATTTGATGGTTTAGATTCTAATTCATTAACGTTGTTTGATCAAAGTAAAAAATATATATGTTTATTCAGCAATAGCACTTACAACACTCAAGTCCATAGAGAGATCAAAAGTTTGTACCAAAACAAAAACCAGATTGTAAGTTGATTGCTGCATAGAAGAAAGGTTTATACATATGAAAATAACCTATATTATTACTTTGTATCTTAATATCTTTAATTATAGTTTTTGCATTGGTTGGTCACTACCAAGAGGGTGTTTGGAAGTGTGTTAGCGGTTGCTTTTCAAAGTGTTTTTCACTCGAAAATGTTTCAAAATAATATTTATTATTTTTTAAAAATAATTTTTGATATCAGCACATCAAAACGATATAAAATCATTTAAAAAAAATTAATTTTAAGAAAAAAATTTCAAATTTTACCCCATCTCATTTGAAATGCAATACCAAGATGGGCTAAAGTGATCTATACTAAAGGACCAACCCAGTTCTAGATTGTCTATGAAAACAACATGTCAGTACAAATTCTCTCTCTTTCCAAACCATTTTAATCTTCATGTCAAGTATTTACCTTGCTAATTGTTCCTCAATCTTAATGCTAGGCATTGACCTTGGTAATTGTTCATCAAGAAAAATTGCAATTGTTTAAGCACAAAGACTTTTAATATTGTCAAATGCATATTTAGACCAAAATTAAAAAATATTGTTCTTTATAATTCAACTCAATAATTCTGAGACACTTACCTTTCCAGTTATCTTACTGTACATGGCAATCACATCTTGTATTGTGGTCTCAAAGTGAGTCGTTGCATCATAGCTCTGCAAAGATCATATTAAGATCTTAATCAATACTACTGAATTATTTAGGGAAAATATGGAATTTAGAAAGTTAGACCACAAGCTTGTTAATAGAGTTACAGGGAAACTTGAAAAGGTTCCCTTTTTGAGCTACTCTATAAGAATATATAATCGCTATGTAGATGAAAGCTCCAGTCAATCTTATCACAAGGGTAAGAAAATACATGTATAAATGGTAAATAGACTTGTAACTTACAGTATAAATGAAGCAATTGTCATCTTCCTCATTGTTTGCAGGCATACATCTGTCATAAATATCATAGAAAATCTTATTTACTAGACCAAGCAAGTCAATTCCTGGCTTCAGTTCCATCTCAGGTTATCTATCTCAGTTTCAGTTGAAACAAAAGTAATGTATTTTCTTTTCAGAGCAACATTGTGAGCATATGAACAGCAGAAGAGGTACCTGAAGAAGCAATGTGAAAGTTTACAAACAAATCTTCAAAGATATCCAGAATTGAATATCTATAACTTAAATTTTAGCCATTTCTTTTTTATCCATCTTAATAATGCATTTAAAAGCATGCAGTTGATCAAAGGGCATTGTAATATGCATTTGAAGGCTTATATGAGAGCCTTTAGGGTTTCGTCTGCACAAATAAAAATAAACATAAATGCTTAATTTACGTCCAAGTTACTTTTTTGGCAGAATAACTTGCACAGAGTGAGAATCACTAGTGTCAGGAATAGGATGGCTCATTATACAAATAACACAAGCAACCATTCCAACTTTCTTCACATGAGGCATTACAATAATGACAAATAAAAGGTGATTAACATAGTCAATGCCCATTTTAGCAAACGAATGCAGTGAAGCAAGAGACTGATCTCAAAATTGTTTAATGCTACCTTGTTTGGCAAATAGGTTGGGTCACAAACAACTTTCTTGCATCTAGTAATTTCTCCTTCAGAAATCACGTTAATGGCTTTTTCACTTTCGTCGAACTCTACCTGTCAATATATAACAAGACTTATGAGAATCAAGTAGTTTGACAACAAAGAGCAAGCAACAGATCAAGAATCACATATTCATATGCTAAAGAAGAGGCTATGGATACAAGTTGTTATCATAATTTTACCTTATATTCTGGCTTGTTGAGTATGGAAGTGCCACCATATATTGCACTTAAGCGTGCAAATAACTGACAAAATACCAAGACATGTTAGAGCAACTTATATTCACCCCCTAACTCTGTAAAAACGCCATGGACTTAACAAACACGAAGCAATTCTGCCAGTCCATAGAGTGGATATATATAAGGTGATCCTCCTTGGAAACGCGTTAATAACTCTACATAAAGCTTTATGAAAAAAACAACAGAATAGCTTGAAAATTACTTTTTTTTGTAACCATCAAAGACGAGAAGAAAACAAGATTTCAATGAATTGCATGTGCACCTTCACTCTCTTCACAAAATCCAAAGCTTGCTAATCCAAGTAACTATCATAAAAATGAAGAGCCAGTGCATGACCGATAAAGTCAATCATATCATCTTTTAGCCCATATTTTCTACATGAAACATGATTAACAAGCATTAATCTAATAGTTAAAATTTGATCAGCTAGCTCTCAAGAACACAAAATATACATTAAGGTGCATGAATTCATTCAAGCACTTAATCAATAGATGATGTGATCTTAAACTAGATTGAAATTTCTATCAATTAAAGAGAAATGTTAATCAAACACATACGCGATAACCTCTCTTGCTGTAACTTTGGTCAAGTCCAGACCCTCATGAGACTTGGGTTCATTGTCCTCGTAATCTTGGATATAAATGAAGAACTTTCGAGCATTGCATTTCTCAAACAATCCCATCAATGGCAATTTTAGTGCTTCCACATCAGTTGTTGGAACTTTGTGGATTTGAAAATCAAAATTGCTTCTTTTATTTTTTCACTAAACAATAATATTTTTTTGTTCTAGATTTTAGATTACGCAAATGTGCTCTACCTTCCCTTTATTGTACACAAAACTACCATCAACAGCCTTGAAATTGAGAAACTTGGTAACATCTGTGTGTATCAGAACATGAAGCAAACAACCATTGGCGATAATAAACTAGCATAACAAATTAAAAAAAAAACAACATAAAAACTTACTGCATGTTATCAGTTAACAACAAGATCATAAAATTCCATATAAAATACCTTAGGTGTCATGTCAATATTGTACTCCTTGCTTGCACCTAGGCTCTCCGGAGGCTGGTTACTCCCCCTGAAACGCTTCCATAACTAGAGTCAGGGAAAAAACTAAATAAAATTTTTGAAAAGATAGTAGACAAGAAAACCGAAAGTATTTTACAACATGAACATAAGAGAATACCTGATTAAGATTAAGAGATGTTGATTCTCCTTTATAATAGTCATTGCGATTCATATGCAGTATTTGTTTCAAATGAAGATTTAACTGAATTATCAAAGAAAAATCAAAATATTAATTCAAATTAAATTATATAGATAAATTAAGGAAAAACACATGCCTTTTCAAACCCTAAGACTCCAAAAATCTAATGCGTCTCAACATTCATCGAAGGAGAGTAAAATGAGAATAATTGATAACCCTTTGAGCCTTCATATATGAGGGAATAATTTTATAAATTATAATTAACTATTGATACATTTCCATCAAATCTAAATTATAAACATGAAATACAAGAACAAAAATAAAGAAAAAAAATCAACAAAATAACACAAAAAAACAGATTTTTCTTGATTATGTCGCATCATAAATAAAAAAAGCTTAATAAATTCAAAAGATGAGATCAATTTAAAAAGTATCAAAATACATTGTTTGTTTTCTTCACCCTCATAGTTCATAAATTCTAAAGCTATAAATAGTAGAGTATTTCTCGATCTTCAGTCTATTGAAAACAAAATTCAATCCCAAGTTCATATTTGTCAACAATCACTACACATTAATTAATTACTTCAAATGCAAGATATGATTTTATCACAAAGATAAAAAAAAAAAAAAAACTACTTAGCATCCAAATGTTACAAGCTAGAACCTTAGAACGTTAGTGTTATGTGTTTATGATAACAAAAACCTAAAAAAAAACCACTGAGAATGCATTCCTTGAGACCAGTTCCTAGAACATTTACATCATACTCTTCATCCATGGTAACAAAATCCAACTTAGAAATAAACCTTTTTGAAGATTTGCTAGATACAAGAAAGGAATGAAGATATTATTATTTATTTATTTTTACAAAATAAAGAGAAATATTAGAGATAATGAATAAAGAAAGGTCAGATTTTATATATATGTGTGCGTGTTTGTTTGTTTGATTTAGAGCAAGTTTTTAGTGGGAACCAACAACTAATGCACAAAGTAATGATAAATGGGTGATTACCAAAAACCAGGGAATGGTTAGGAAATGTGCGTTACCATGCGCCAACATGCATTTCTAGACATTATATTTTCTTTTAACCTAATCTAACGTGGGATGTTAATTTTTCTATTTTGCAGGAAAAACAATATTGTTTTAGTTTTTTCTCTTTTAATATTTTATTTCAAGAGATTTTACGGTGCTCAAGCATGACATCATATTAGTAACTCAATGAAATTCATTTTGAAGAAAAACACAAACGCAGGGGGGAAGAGAAAAATAGCTCACTAAAAGTGATAAGAATATCTTGATCATATTAGTTGTTCAATGGATCCACTCTATGAAAATTAATAGATACAAGTAGGAGAGAGAAATAATATGTGGAGATATTTTTATTATTTTTTATGGATTATAAATTTTATTTTATCTTCCACATCTTTTTATTCAAAGAATGTTTCATTGAGTAACTACTAGAATACCACTAATTACAGCATGAGCACGATAAAATTTTAAATTTTATATACTAGCTTATCTCTATGGAATTTTCTTTTACCCAAATAAATCTTACTTTGAAAACCCAAATCAAGATCATCATTGCATAAAGAAATGAAAACTCGAGTTTTTAATTAATTGTTTCTGCTAATAGACAAGTTGAATTGTTGTGGAAAAGAATTTTTTTGGGATAATAAAAATTCTTTATTTTTTTATGGATTGAATTTTGAAGTGATTTGAATTGTGATGAAGGTTCTTAATGCTACAACCAACATTTTGTGAAATTATATGTTTATGAATTTATTATGAACAATAAACCGACTTTTGGAGGAGTGATGAAGGAGATCAAAACGTAGATTTGGAGTTGAAACTTTCTCCACCAGCAATATAACCAGCGATGGAAGGTTTCTAAGTGGGAAAAAAAAATAAATAGAGAGAAATAAATGAAAGAGTATAAAAATTAAAAATAAGTAATTTTGAAGCGCGTGGTTTACACGTAACGGGGTTGTGAGTTTTTTATTGCATGGCTTTTGATGGGAGAAGACTGGTTTTTAGCAGGTTGACTAATGAAAGCTCTTCTTCTTTCCTTTTTTTTTTTTTTTTTTTTTTTTTATGATCTAGGGTTCACAAAATAAATTTCTTTATTTTTATCTGGATGAATTTAGAGGTAATTACAAAACACTCTTGTAGAGAAAATTATATTAAAGAAATCATTAAAATATTTTTTATTTATCAATAAAACCTTGAAAAAATTTACAAAATTTTATTTATCATAGATTAACAGTTCTAAAAGAGAGTTAAACATTTGAACTTTTTAATATTAAATCTTTATTGATGGAAAAGTGATTTCCTTTTCAAATTCTCTTCAAATTGAAAATCTCATCAAATTGAAGAGTGGCTTCTTTTTCTTTGTTAGTGGAAAAGGTTTAATTTAAAAAAATAAAAATAAAAAATAAATAAATTCATCTTGAACAAATTAATAACCCTAAGGTTTTGCTCAAAGTCCTTGCAATCAAAAAATGATTAAAAAAAATAGAAAATATTTTTCAATAAAAGCATAAACAAACCCATTATCGAGTTGAAATTACAAATCATATGCAATCAAAAAAACATTAAAAAAAATTGAAAATACTTTTACAGATCGCCTAGATGGTACAAAAAAAAAAAAAGTTTGCAGAGTTGAATTTACCAATTATATGCGAGTTCTTTATTCTCCTCCTCATCACCTTTAGCAGTTAAAAATTATCTTCTGCTTGCTTTCAAAATAGGGCATAAATGCAAAGAATCTCACTGATAAAAAGTCTTGTGGATGCATATTCCTATCCTCTCCCCCACTGAAATTGAAATAAAATTACGCAAGACATGGCATGGCAGCTTCAACTCAAGCTAAATGCGTATATATTACTACATGTTTCAACAGCTTCACCTCATTTCCTTTTACCTTGAGGAAATATGGGAACCCTTGATCCATAAATGCATATATACACAACCACACATGATCTGTATCTTAAACCCTGAGA
>Ga0325411_1006291_pt1 | contig 13066 bp, 4 predicted proteins | sample PopdelMetagenome_13_FD_206181 | JGI IMG/M metagenome (GOLD analysis project Ga0325411, IMG submission 206181) | Populus deltoides microbial communities from Bellville, Georgia, United States - Xylem-PdIQD-R4 | ecosystem: Host-associated > Plants > Phyllosphere > Stem > Wood/Secondary xylem... | reverse complement strand
TTTTTTTTTTTTTGGGGGGGGGGGGTGGGTTTGTTGGAGGAAGAAGGGAGTGAAGAATTGTGGTTCAAATTCTGTGGCTGAATCTGCATAGGTGTTTTTTTCTTAATGGATTTAGGGAGTCTGCTGCAAATCTACATCAGGCTTTGTGTTCTTATGTTGAGAAAAACTTGTCAAAGTTTGGCTAATTTGAGAAGTTTGAGTGCTTTATGCAATTAGTAAGTTCTTCCTAATTTGGAAACCATGTAGGTTTCTTTTCTCTGGTGTGACACAATGCTTGTAAATGTGGGTTGGAAGCATTGTTATGTTATGTTTCAGTAAATGGGTGCATGTACCTTGAATTGATCACTGCAATTGAAATCAGGCATCGTCAGATTAAATATAAAGCAAGCAGAATGACACACCACAATTCTTCACTCCCTTCTTCCTCCAACAAACCCACCTCCAAGATCCAATTCTGTGGCTGAATCTGCATAGGTGTTTTTTTCTTAATGGATTTAGGGAGTCTGCTGCAAATCTACATCAGGCTTTGTGTTCTTATGTTGAGAAAAACTTGTCAAAGTTTGGCTAATTTGAGAAGTTTGAGTGCTTTATGCAATTAGTAAGTTCTTCCTAATTTGGAAACCATGTAGGTTTCTTTTCTCTGGTGTGACACAATGCTTGTAAATGTGGGTTGGAAGCATTGTTATGTTATGTTTCAGTAAATGGGTGCATGTACCTTGAATTGATCACTGCAATGGAAAGTGGAGTTTTCCATGTGTCATTCTGCTTGCTTTATATTTAATCTGACGATGCCTGTGTGAATTTCGACTTCAGTCTCCCCAAATTTGTTGAATTTCCCTTTGCTGCAATGGTTGATAAAGAGTTGATATTGATTGATGCAATTTGTGTTCCGGTGAGATGACAACAGTGATGGTTTTGGTCTGTAGATTGTGATTTGCCATGGTGGTTGGAAACTGTTTCTTGCTCCCTTCCACTTTCAGGGTATGTGTTGGTGTACTGATCTCAAAGGAGACTGCTGTGCGTGGGAAAAACTCCTGTGCCTCTTTGTAAGGCCTCTGTTTTAAAACTTTTTTTTTATCAGTAATCTTAGCCATTTCTCAGATTAATTAGTGTGAGAATAATGTGTGTTCCATGTATGTAAGTGAATTGTTTTTCGGGGTGCCTGTTGTGTGAATAAGAAACCCAATTGTTTCTCTCAATTCAATTTGTCGCTCGCTTCCCCCCTTGTGTGCCCTTGCCTTCTGCGCAATTTATATATCAACTTATTGTGCTATCAATAATTTTAATCTGCATTCCTTAATTTGACCTTCTCGGGTCGTTTTTTCTTCTTCGTATTTGATATGTCCTTCAATCCAACGATTCATGGAACTCTTCCAAAGGGAATCCAGCGATTCATGAAACTCGTTTGAAGCGATTATTGTGAGCAATTTTGAAAAGTTTGTGTGAAAGTAGTGAGTTACACCATGCACTAATTAACGAGGAGGTGGACAGTTCATGCTAGCTAGTTTTGTTGGTGGACAGTTGTGATAGATTTGAGTTACAGGTCGAATCATATCATTTACATGTTCAACTGGTTTGTTTGCTGTGGGAGGCAGGTTTTCTTCAAGGATTTCATTTTTCTGTTCAAGTTGTCATCCATGTATCATCATCCCAAGTTTTCTTGACTGTTTACTGCTCGGATCCATCTCTTGTATCGGCTGTAAGGTGCTACATCACATCATTTTCATGTATCTTAATGAAAACCGGTAGTTGTTGACCAAATGCATTTCTGTTCGGAGCATCATATCACCATTATTAACGAAGAACAGTTGGGGAGTTGGGTGTCTGGGATTACGGGTGTGTGTTGTTGTGTGTGCCATGCCTCGTTAATGGATCCCATGTTGCTCCATTTATTCGAGGTTTGCCTGACTAAACCCATCTCCATTTCCCAGTCATGAATATACGCTTAAATGGCATCTCCTATTCGCAAACCCCCCTTGGCGATCATTTCATTCGAAGCCATGCTGTCAAGGGGCGATGCTGTTGTCTCTCTGATGTAGTTTCAGCTTCCAAGGATTCCATGGCTTGGCTGGTTTTAAGGTAGTGGGTTCAGGTTGGGCGCAGCAATCGAATATTAAAATGAGGGACAACTGTTGATACAGTATCAGACTCCGTGTAGTTGCATTTGAGGACAAAAAGAGGAGAATAAATCATGGGTTAGCAGATGGAACGAAATAATTAGCGGGAACAGTGAAGACTTTAAAAAGGTGGGAAGAACAAGATCCCTTTGTCATGTCAATATCTGTACTTAGTTGTTTTGGATTAGTGCAAACCAAAAAGGCTTAGAATGATAAGATGTACTAATTATTGAGAGGGTCCTACATATTTAATGCTTGAAGAAAAATGGTATGATCCTGTCACATTGAACCAGCTCAGAATATAATTTATTAGACCTGGTTTAGCTGAGACAATGAGTGTCCATGTGAGATGCATCAAGCATCAAGCAAGACTATAATTGTGAGGGCAAAGGCCATTGTTGATGGGCCTCAAGAGAAAACCAACCGCTGATGATCATGGACCCATAGTAGCTACCGAACAAACACAATCCCTTTGCAAATATGGGCAACCTTCAAAGATCTGTTCTGTTCTCTCTTGGTTGATTCTTCTGCTTCAATTCTTCTCGGCTTGGCCTCAGACAAGTTAAATCGAGGATATGTAGGTTTGAGTCCAGTGGCAGAGGGCTCATACAAAATTATCAAAAGATGCTTAAAGAGACCCTATAAACAGTAAGCCCTTTCCAAGTGCTGTGTGCTTTGGAGGTTGATGCCAACGTAGTTGTAACAACGAACAAACAATGTTGTCCAAAACACCGGTTGTGACGTGTTTTTAAATCGTTTTGATATGTTGGTATTGATCATAAATATGTGCAAGCATATCCTTTATCTTTGATCACTGATAAGTATGATCGTTGAGTAGCAAGGTGACAGTTTCCTCCCATTTTCTTCTTTGTTGAGGTTGTTTTGCGATCCATGCTAGACATAGTGACAAGCTTGTGGCATTAGTAGGAGGTTGAAGACAACATTGACAGAGCTGGAATCCTCACTTCATTTCAAGACTCATGGGTCAATAAACTATCCCAAATGAATACATTCAAAAGGAAGCAGGTGCCCGGAAAGGTGATGCTAAAAGGTTTCCTCTCATCAATTGAAAAATTGTACAGCTTGCAGACAGAGTTTAGTTTATATGAAATAATTAATTAGTCCATGCTGTATAAAAAAATAATTAATTTGTCCTTTGATCAGCTTTGACCATCCACATTTCAGTAGATTTTTGCTCCAAAAATGCCTTGTTTCCTAATAAAAAAGATTTCCATCCACCTATTTCTCCTTTTCTTTCTCATATTTTTCAATGAAAAAAAATTAATTGGAAAATGACATGGAATTTACAAGGGACTAAATTATGTATAAAAATAATTAAATAAGATTAATTATTAAAATGCAATTGTCTTTAAACCAATAACGTCTTTAATCTAATTATGAAAAATTAATAATGTATTCGGCATTTTTATCAATTTTTTAATAGAGTATTTTGTTTTAATAACAAGTGATCATATGGAGTCCTAACCTCTCTTTTTTTGCAATTAATTAAACAAAGATCAATAAACCCAGTAGATTCCACTACTTGGAAATCAGAAAAAAAGTATATAAAAAAAACACCAACAAGAATTGCGATAAAAAATTCTCATCAATAATTTCAGACGAAAATGACAATGGAATAAAAAAAACCTCAATTAGTAATTACGTCGGCATTGTTGACATGCCAAATTACTGATGAAATTACCAACATAAATTTCATCAGTTATTTTAAAAGGAATTAAAACCTGACCATTTCATCATATTCTTCCAATTCACCACAACAACCCCTTCTCTCCCCATTTCAAAATTTTGTCAGCCTCCCTCCTCATAATCCAGCCACTAAACCCATCGATATCGACACAACATCTCTCTAAAAGCCTAAGATCCCCCCTAGTTTCATTTCTTTTAAAGCTTCACTTCACCAAGTAAGCACACCCACTCATTCATGTTTTAACACATTTATGTTTTAAGTTAATTTATTGAAATTTGTTTGTAGTATTTGTAAGGACGAGTCAGATGACATGGAAATGTGAAGAAGATATAAACCAGAGTATATCATAGACCATGATTGGGCAATATATCTTGAATTTGTAGTTTCAGAAAATTTTACAAAATGCTCAAGATCCGGTGCACAAAATAAAAACAAAAAAACTCATGATTCGATAAGCAAACACACCGAGGGAGAAATTCTATTTATCCACTATGCAAAACGCCTAGTTAGAGCTCGTTGTTATATATTTTATTACTTTTCTTGAAGTTTTAATTACATGTTTATTAGTAAGACTTTTAACAAACTATTTAATTTACAGGAAAATCAACTTGGATGAGAATTTGACTCTAATGGAATTATATGAGGAAACTCATATAGAGAATAGAGATAAGGAAAAAACAGAGAAAAAGTTTGTCCATAAAAAAAATAAAAGTGTTCATTGTAAGTGTTTTGATAGTTATAATTGGTTTAAGATGTTAAGATTATTTATTAACATCAATAATATAAAATGTAATTGAATTTTAAAGTTTATTTTTTTTTTGTTTTATAAAAGAGATATAACATCAACATGGTTGATAAATATGGTGAAGAGACTTCCACCCACCCTTCTTATGATCCTCAAGTATGGTTAAAGACTGTTGTAAGTGATGGACTTAATAGAAATTGAGTTTGTAGTTTGCCTATGGTATCTATCTAAGAACATAGGACGAGCCATACGGTTTCAACTTTAGACATGCCAGATTCTAGTTGAAGTTATTCATCATATGAATTTGATGAGAGTGTGCTGAAAAAGAGTTCAAGAATAATGGGTGTTGAGATGGAAAAGACAAGTAAACAACTTTTAGAACAAAATAAGATGTGTTTGGCTCAACTAAGTGCAACTATGGATGTAAATGAATTACGCAGACCTATGAATTTTTAATGTAAATGAATTACGCAGACCTATGAATTTTTATAGTTAGAATATATAAGTATATATTCATATATATAACAATGAGAGATATGTATAATTCTATACATAAGCAACTACTAGCTTAGAGATCATAACAAAAAAACAAATCTATAAAGAAAGGTAATATTTCCCTCAAAATTCCCATCATAAATTTCACACTTATTCTTGAACTTTTGATAAAATTTACAAAATATATAGCAATTTACTAACAAAAAATAGGCAGTAAATTAGAATTCCTCACCCTTTGTTTTATACCTAACATATACAAAAAGTCTTTTTTTTTTCTTTTAAGAAATTACTTTAGCATGCTAGAACTCCATGATTGCTCAACTTACATGTACAAATGTAAGAAAATCCTTAGGGAATAATGATGTTAGAAAATCTTGTTGTATATATATATGTGTGTGTATATATATATCAATCTATCATGTTATTAGATAGACTTTTTTTAAAAAACCATTTTGTTTGTTTATGTAAAATAAAATTATGTTTGTATGCGATATGAATGTGGTAGATATAATGTATATATGCCATTTTCTATTTGTATACACATTTTATTTAAAAAAATGTTTTTATTAATTTGCAAGTGTTTTTTTATTAAAATGTATTTGATTGATTTTTAAATAAATTAAAAGATTTCAGTTAAATAAAAACTCTATTACAAACCCGTTTATTCTTTTCTACAATAAAAAAAACATAATTAAGTTTCTTATTTATACACAAACTCTAGTTATTTTTTTAAATAAAAAAGCATTTGGATAAACAACATCTATTTATTATTTTATCAAATTAAAAAAGGCAACAATTAGTTAGATTGGAATTCTTAGAAAAAATCTTTAAGTGAATACAAACTCTATTTAAAAACCCATTTATTCTTTTCTAAGATAGAAAATAAATAATCAAGGGGAAAGAATTGGATTCTCAATTTGCAATTCTTTATTATCAAGAAGGATTTAACTGATTTTAAATAATAATAAAATAAAAAATTATTGTATTATGATCTTCATAATTATTACATACCTAAATTCTAATATAGCGTTTGGTTACTGTTTCGAGACAAAAAAAATAAATACTATTAGAAAAAAAATATTTGATTAAAGAGATAAATATTTATTTTTATATTTATAATATAAAAATAAATTTATCTCTGGGATAATTTTGGAGTGAATTTTTATATTTTCAAAATAACAAGTGCAAAGAGAATATGTATTCAGAGACAATTTTTATTATATTTAATCTGTAAAATATCAATGTAAAAAACTCTTAATTTTAGAATTGTTCAACTAAAGCATGCAATGATAAAAATGAGTATGATCATAATTTTAAAACTCAACCTGAAACAAGTCACAAATCACGGGTTAGGAGGGTTAATTCAAAAAAAATTTCTTTTAAAAATGATCAAAATAATATTATTTTGACCAAAGATTATATTCCCGAAATAAAAGTCAATGAGTTTTGAATGATTTTTATCCTAGGTCAACCAAATCACAGGTTGATCTAAGTTTTTGATCGGGTCAAGCCATGCCAAATTTTCTTTTATGTTTTTCTTAAACCTAAACAGGTCCAAAACCTAAAGTAGTAGGGTCTCAGGTCGATCAATCAGGTCAATTTAGGTTTTATAATTAGAGTTATTATATCATTATTAATTTCAACACAATATAAACTAAAGTTAAAAAAATCTTATTTTTTTTAAATATGTAAGTTTGACAATAATATATATTAATGATAAAATATTTTTTTTATTGTCTTGTCCACCATTAATCAATATACAAATATACTTACCGTGTCTTATAAAACACCACCAAATGCAATGTTATTCTATTTTGTCTTCTTCATTTTAATTGTCTTTGTTTCTAGAAAATTTAGAAGTCATTTGGAAACGCGTTTGAAACTGTGTTTTTTTTTGTTTAAAATTATTATTTTAAAATATTTTTAAACTATTTTGATATGATAATATTAAAAATAAAAAAATATTATTTTAACACTTTTTTTTTTTTAAAATGAACTTTAAAAAAAAACAACTACAAGACTCTTATAAAACATTCAATGCCCCCATGCAGGATCGAACTACAGACCTTCAGTTTACAAGACTGACGCTCTACCACTGAGCTATAGGGGCACCTGACTACTGTTTTTCAAATAAAAATTTGTGTTATTATATTAAACTGCGCCCCGTCAAAACTGGGCCTCAAGGGACAAGTGGCACCACCACAACAAGGAGTAAGCATCAGGAGAAACATAGGAGGCCACAACCATCACCATGGCATCATCCAAAGGAGGAGCTACCAGTCCAGCGGTGTTGAGAGCATCTGAGATGGAGAAAATGAGTGTAGAACAACTAAAAGCATTTAAAGAACAAACAGATCTTGAAGTCAATCTCTTACAAGACAGCCTTAACAACATCAAGACAGCCACTGGTCGTCTTGAAATCACCGCCACTTCACTTCATGACCTCTCTCTCCGTCCCCAAGGTAAACCCTTTATTTCCTTTTCACTTAAAGCTTCGAGCTCTTTGGATCTTTGTTTGTTTTATAAGTCAAAGATTGAATCTTTATGATTTGTTTTTGTGGGTTTGGGTTGTGGGTTTTTTTTGTTGTTGAAATATTAGGAAAGAAGATGTTGGTGCCATTAACTGCTTCACTTTATGTACCTGGTACACTTGATGATGCTGATAAAGTTCTTGTTGATATTGGAACTGGATATTTTGTTGAGGTTAGTTGGTTACAGCTTGCTGCTTTTTTTTTTTTTTAGTGGTTTAGCATCGGATTGGATTGTTTTAACTTCATTGATTGGTTGCCTGTTGGTTTTGTTAACAGAAAACAATGAATGAAGGGAAAGATTATTGCGAGCGCAAGATTAACTTGTTGAAGTCTAATTTTGATCAGCTTATTGAGGTATGTTTTCAATCAATCTTTGTGTTAAGGATGTTGCGGAATTGTTCGCATTTGGAAATAGTAGCACTGGGCACTTAGTTTGGTTTTTAAACCTGTTCTTTTGATGCTAATTGTGTTCGGGGAATGCAGTAGTCTTTTAGAAGGAACTGCTTTTTAGCAGTTTGATAGGGTGCTTCACTGATTGTTGGTATGGTGCTAAACCTGCATAGCGCATCATAACTGTTGATTGAACCATGCAATGCTAATTGTCTGTCAGTCTTTTCCCAAAGTATTTGTCAGCTTAAATCCATTTTCACCATATTTAGTTGCACCTTTCTACTCCTGGTTTCTCCATGTTTCTTCATGTCCCTTCTATAATGTCAGTTCATGTCCCAACTTACAAGAATTGCAGCAATTTTGAAGGATTGTGCTGCGGTCATGTGATTTAAATTGGAATGAATTCGAACTCCCTGTATACTGGTCTTCTGACACCAAACCATACCAGCATTTGGCCACTGTTGCATTTTGCATAAGATTGGAGAGCTGGCAAGTTTTCTATTTAGGACCACACTTGCAGAAATTTTGATTGTCATTAATCCCGTGTCAAAATGAGCATGCTGGGAAGAAAGTAGTCCATCAAGTTAAACATAATAATACTAATTCAAGGGTTTAAAATGCATTTTCTTTTCTTCTTTGAAATTGAGGCTTCAATCTTTTTCAATGGTTTGATATCACCATCGCTGCTACTTGCTAGTCATTCAGTGATGGGATTGCTAAATTTGAAATGCTTAAATTACAGCTTGCAACTAAAAAGAAGACTGTAGCAGATGAAGCAGGGGCAATCTTACAGGCAAAACTGAGGCAGTTGGCTCCTACAACTTAAGATTTTCAGAATCTCTGCACCCTTTTTGTTAGGTTGTTGAATTTCCAGCTTTGTGTAAAGGTACTGCTCTGTAAAACTGCATTAGAGGTGACGTAAGTGTTCACCAATTTTTTTTCTTTCTCAATGAGGAGTGAGGAGAAGTTTTCTCAATTCAAATGAGACCAACCTTGGATTAACCAATTACGCTGAAAATACTGTGAAGTTAGTGATGATAATATCCAATCTTGTTAGTAGGGAGGTCGTTGAGGTATCCTCGCTGTTCAATAATTTGAAGGCATGCTGATCTGTTTAATGAATCTTTTATTTCAGATGGTGTGTTATGACTTTGCTTTGCCATTAGTTTAATTTCCCTTATTGACCAGTTCTCCACAGATTTTCTCTGTCTGGCAAAAAATGAATGCTTCATACTGTATTGATTTCTTTCTTTTTTTGATGTGCTTGAAATTTACTAATGTGCTGAACTTCTAACTAATCCTGCTTGCCTAATAGAAAGGTTGTGGTCCAAGAGCTTTTGTTGGATCTATGTATATTTTGCCTTAGTGGGGCCAAATTTCAACTCCTCACACTTGCAACTTACGCCGTGTTGGATGTGCTTTTCAATTTTTTTTGAGTATTTTTTGTTAGCTTCAATTACTTTTTTTTTTGGTGTCTTTGGATTGTTTTAATTTGTTAATGTAAAAATAAAATAAAAAATATTATTTTAATATATCTCTAAATAAAAAGCATTTTAAAAGGTAATATTTATAACAGACAATCTCAGAACAGAATCTTGACTGTTCCACAAGACCACAAGTGATGTATTGGAATTGCGAAGTTAATTTTGCTTTATCTGACCTAATCAAGAACCAAATGCAACAATTTGTGTATAAATAATAATTATATGCTCAGTAGGTGCATTATTTCTTGGCTGTGCAGTTATCTGGATCATGCCTCAGCTTCTTTTATTCTTTTTGTTTGTTTTTTTTGTTTCATTAAACTAATTGATGTTGGATTGAAAGAGATTGTGACTCGGCTGTAATCACTTGATTACAGGGCTCAATATGTGCAGAACTTGGGATCATTCTATCATATATCCTTAAATTTCTTATTAACTCGAGCCTGGTTCCCTAATCAATCCCGTACGAAGTCTAGGCATGTTTAACATGAGAATCCATGTTCAAGTTTGGCTCGTTTAGTAAAGAAGTGAGTTTAGGTTCAACCTTGTTTGCAACCCTAAAGTGAGACATGAATACACCCACTAATACCTCAACAGCGAAGGTCCTTAACAATGGATTGACCAATGGACCCCTTTTGTTTTGATTTTCCTTTTACATCCAGAGAAACTAAATCCCTCAAATAGATGAGGTTTAGGACTCGAATTTGCAAAGTTAAGACCTCGATTAAGAAAGGATTTAGTTTTAAAAGCCGACCCTAAACGGCATCCTCATAACTGTTGAAATGAAAAAGAGAAGTTAACTGTACTGAAACAAAACAATATCAAGACAGACATTTTAAATTCAAAGCCATTGCATCTTAGAAAAGAGAAGTTTCTAGTTACAAATCAGGGGAAGAATCCATTTTTCTTTCCCAGTTAAATGAAGAAGTGATTAGATAAACAGACAAAGATTTGGGACAATCCCTGGTTGAATAAACTTCCAAAACAATTTCTGTCCTATAGTATTATAGTTAAACCACCCCTCTTCGTTGCTTCTTTTGTATGCGTGTCTGTAAATTATGTCTCTCTTATCATGTGGACACTAGATCATTTGGTGGAGTTATTGTTGCTGGTCTAGGAGGCAATTTCCACAAGTGACAGGAGACACCAGCGGTAGAGGAATGTGGATATGAACTGTGGAGGGTCAGGTTTATTTGACATTTAGGAAGAAGGGTTGATGGAAGACATTATGATGACATTATTGCAAACTGTCCTTGTGGTTCAAACCCAATCCCTAGAGAGGTTGATTGATTTTGGTAGCCGTGTATGTAGGGCATGATAAACCTTCAATCTAAGATGATATGCCTTTTGTTTTTGTACATTTTGTGCTTGGTAGATGACTAGATAGGCTGGCCTTTGTCGTAAAAGATTGTAGTAACTGCTTGGGTTATGGTCAAGACGGTTAATGTTCTCGTTGCTGGTAGCGTTTGGTAATCCAAACATGTTACTGTTTTTTCCATATGCATGTTTTTTTCTTTTAAGAAAGTATTAAGGCTAGAGCATCGTCATAGGCAAGGATTTGTGCTGAATCTATGACTGATTCTCATGCCGCGTGGAGTCTCTCGAGCTTCGGCTAGATATAGGCGTGGATATAGAGACCTTGTAGATTTGTTGGGTGGGACCGGGTGCAATGCTCCATAAGAGGGTGTGGAGACCACTATTTTATTATACCCCCTCCCCTGTAGAAGGGTAGATGGAATGTACGTTTGTAACTTAAGAACAGGTGGAAACATTTTACTGCTTCATCATTGATTCATGTTGTGGACAAAGTAGGTGTTGTATCTCTCTACATATAGTAGAACTAAGGGAATTTCAGAGGCAGCCCGTGCTATCATTATTTCTGTTTCTCTCCCATACTTTTCTGTGTTTTTGGATCTGAATATTGCTTGAAAGCGTGTGAATTTTAGTATGGAAAGATCGAAAGTGATGAAAACTATTACTGCAGGAAACATAGCTCCGCAGCCCATTTTTGGCATCATTGAATCTAGTCATCCTTGCATTTCTTATCCACAGAAATCAACTGTTAGAGATGCATCCTTTTCTTCCTATCTCAGGCCGATGCCAGAACAGATTACTCAAGTTGATGATTCTGAGATAAGCATTTTCGATGCACAGAAGTACTTCAATGAAAGTGGCAGTGACACCAAATTGAGCAGGAGAGTTTCTCCAGTTAATGCTAAACTTGAACGCGTATCCGAGCGATATGATTTCTCTTCGCTTCCTAGATTGTCGTCTGCCTCGTCTTCGGTTGATGGATATGGCAGGAATTATAGAGCTCGTTCTTTCCACGCAACACCAACCGCTTCATCTGAAGCTAGTTGGAATAGCCAGGCTGGTTTATTGTCTAATCCACCAGGTGCTATCGCTGTCTCTATGCGAAACCCACCTCGAAATGATGACAAGAGAAAAGGGTCTGGTACAAAATGGCTTCTTAGGAGAAAATGTCCATGTTCAGGTAAGAAATCTGTTCAAATCGAGGAAAAGCTATCAGAACCAAGAACCCCATCACGGATAAGTCACACTAAAGGACTCTCTGTGGATCTCAAAAAGCAGATTAAGATTCCTACCCCTGTAGAAAATCCTATTGAAAAAAGTTCGGCTACACCGGACTGGCTCGAAAGACGTGAAGTAATCCCCAGTTCTCATAGAATGTCGGCAGATGGCAAGCTCGAAAGGCGTGATGCGATTCCTAATACTCATCGAATCTTGGCAGACAACAGCCGATTTCCTTCAGGCTTAAGCCACCAACGTGTAGTGGCCTCGGCAAGACCATTTAGTACTGATACTACTGCTGGGTTCAGTTTTCCTATACTGAGCCAAACCCCACCTCCCATGAAACTGGTGTTGCCATCAACTACATATAACCCTCCTCTTGAGGATCCACCCCGCGAGTCGTTGGAAGTTTTTCGGCCAGCTGAAGGTCCTATTCCAACAAAGTCAACTTCTGATCTTCAGCGACGTCGAAGCTTCACAGTCATGGACGACGATATGGCAAGTGATGCAAGTTCAGACTTGTTCGAGATTGATAGTTTCTCAACTCAGACAACATCATATGCAATGTACCCTAATCATCGCGATTCCCTTGATGATGCTCCTAGCTTTAACACAAGGCGATTAGCTGCAACAAATGCAGGGGATTTGTATTGTAGACGAAGTCTTGATGAACCTAAAACACCATCAATTGCACCAACAGAATGTTATGAGCCAAGCGAGGCTAGCATAGACTGGAGTGTGACAACAGCGGAAGGGTTTGACAGAGGAAGTGTTACTAACTTCTCAGTCAGTGCATCAGAAGTAGATGAAACGGCAATGATGCGTGGCCGCGAGGATGAAAAGAATAGCGGCGGTGGGAAGAACAGAGGAGGGAATGGAGGGTTGTTGATGAGTTGTCGGTGCGAGAAGGCGGTTAGTGTAGGGCCACATCCGGTGACATGTGTGCCTGCAGAGGGACAAAGAGTAGCAAGCTCCACAGTGAGGCATGTGGGAAGTAGGCCAGCTGTGATGAACAAGCCACCACTTGCTAGGTTTCACTCTGCTCGATTGTCTTTACCCTTTGCAAC
>Ga0325411_1006285_pt1 | contig 13070 bp, 8 predicted proteins | sample PopdelMetagenome_13_FD_206181 | JGI IMG/M metagenome (GOLD analysis project Ga0325411, IMG submission 206181) | Populus deltoides microbial communities from Bellville, Georgia, United States - Xylem-PdIQD-R4 | ecosystem: Host-associated > Plants > Phyllosphere > Stem > Wood/Secondary xylem... | reverse complement strand
TTTTTATTTTTTTTATTTTTGAGATAACACGACTAATTTACTCTTCCGTAATGAATTATGATTTTAATATATTCATGGGCGTTATGTGAGCTGGACTTTCCCTATCCTAGTTGATCCAAATATCATGATGAAGTCTACGCTCTGTACACACGCATCAAATTAATTAGTCCAAATGCTCCATCACAAGATTAATTACAAAGCTAAACCAGGAACCCTTCCTTATTCCGAGGAAGACGGGGATGTTCGACTCCGCAGTTCTTGCTGTCACTTTTAGCTGACTGACTTTTTTTTTGGCCTCGCATTGTTTCCATCCATGGGCAACGGTGATTTTTATCTAACTGGATATGGTCGGAGCTGAGATTTGATCTAAAACTCTATGGTTTCTAGCCTGACAGTATGGTCACAGCATTTATTTTTTTTTTCATTTTCCGTACAACTAGGCGTTAATACTTGAGCATAGTTTGCCAACCAATCTCACTCCTCTTTGGACACGAACCAGTTGCACAATCAATTAAGTCATCGAAAGTTGTCGAGTTGGTAAAGATATATTTGAAATTGCAGTTTTTTTTTTTTAAATATATTAAAATAATAATTTTTTATTTTTTAAATTAATTTCAACATTAACACTTCTAAATAATATACAATATGAAAATATAAAAAAAATAAAAAAATTTATTTTTTTAAAAAAATACTTTTAAAATGTAAAAATAAATAGGCTCAAATAAGAGGGTTTATTGCTTTACTTTTTTTAATATTTTTTATTTTTAAAAATTATTTTTGATATCATTACATTAAAATGATTTAAAAACATAAAAAAATTAATTTTAAAAAAATATTATTATTTTTTTAAAATACTCAGGTGCTGCTACCCCCGGTTCATTTACCTCAAAATGGGGTGGGGGGGGGGGGATGAAGGCAATAGAGATGGTGGCTGCATCCCTCGTCCGAGGAAATCACAGATACTGAATTCTCTGATGCTAGCTTGGATGTCACTGGGGGCCTAAATTCCCTATGCATGTGAGAGATTGGAAATGGTCAGCGATTGGAAACGCTCCTGGTTTCTTGGTAAGACTTGTGACTTGAGACCAGACCTGCTTGCATAACTGGGCCTGATCCTCGAGAAGAAGAAGAAGAAGAAGAAGAAGTCACCACATCCATTTCGCACGCCCATGATTAACCTTGGTTGGCTGTTTTTAGGCGGCAATCTTTTATGCGTGCATTCTGTTTCAGGAAGGAAGACTGTGCATCTGTAGCAAAGAGCTATGGAGCAGATACGTCGGACCAAAAATGGAAAAATGGAATACTGAAACGAATTCTTCTTTTGAAAAGTCCATTTAAAATATGGCTAGCTTCTATTGGCGTTGGGCTATAATGGGCCCTAGGCCCAAACGTTTGTAACATTGCTCTTGATTGTGAGGCCCATGGATTGTCCTGTCCTCTCATAATCCCATCTGTTTTTAGCAGAATTTGGTCCTAAATTCTATTCACCATACCAAAAAAATATATTTAAAGCTGTTTTTTTTTTAATTATTATTATTATTGTTATCCTTGATTGTTATGCTACAAGGACATGTGTTAGTTTTTCTTGTACGGGACTACTAGATTTCTTTCAAGTCGAATCTTGGCCAAAGCCACACACTGACATTATATGGCGATACCCTCAAAAATACTAATGTTAAGCAATAAAAGAGTAGTTAAAAAAGAAAAACTATAACGTTCCTATATAGCTTTGGACCTCCAAGTATTTTGGAGAGCACAACTGATGTTCAAGGCCAGGTGTGCTAGAGCTGGATAACATTTGCGGGAATGAGCAATATCCTACTACTATGACAGTTAGATTTTCATTTTCGAGCTCTGGAAACGATCATGGAAGCCGAGTCCATGGGTGGAAGGACGAAGAGCTTGCAGAATTTCTGTATTAAAAGCAGAGAAAGTACTCAAGGATAAGATTGTGTATAGTAGCGGTTGCTTTTCAAATAACTTTTCGTGTTGAAATACATGTCAATGATGTTTTTTTATTTTTTTAAAATTATTTTTGACATTAGCACATTAAAACGATCCAAAAAGTATAAATTGCACTCAATTTTAACAAAAAAAATTTTAAAACTTGATAAAATGTAATTACAAACTCAATACCAAACGATCTCTAAAAGGACAATGATTTTAAAACGAAAGCTGAAATGTTCACTAATGAAATATCATTTGTGTGGAGATACTCAGCAAATTAGGCGATTAGCATAGAAAATAAAAATAATAGGCGAAACAAAACAGCAAATTTTTTGAATCTAAATAGCACATTCTTAAAACGTTGAGAAAAAAAATATTTTTAAACCGCAATAATTAATTGATTATAAAACTTTGTTGTTGAGAAAAATGACCAATAATCTGCGATGGAAGTGCACTTGTTGACGAAAATGACCAATAATCATCCTTTTTTAAGAATATGTTTTACAGTATGGTTGCGGGTGCTTTTCAAATAATTTTTTGTGTTAAAATACATACTAATAATTTTTTTTATTTTTTAAAAATTATTTTTGCCATCAATATATTAAAACGATCCAAAATATATAAACTTTATTAAATTTTAATAAAAAAACATTTTTTAAATTTTTAAAAATACAATCGTAGCCGTGTTCTCAAATATTACCTTAGTCTCCTTTTTACCTTTCCTATCCTCCCTTCTCTGGACTAGGGTACGAATGTACGATGATTGCAATTAATGGGGTGATAATTTCAAAGGAGAGCCAGCTAACTAGCATCTACCAAGGACTTGAAGCAAATGAAACCAAAAATGGATAAAGAATCGTGAAGACAGGCCATGGCCAGCCTCGGCCAACTTAACCTTGTCAAATGTATCAGAATCACAACTGTAAACACCCATGGCGCCATCATTTTCACGTCCACCACGATGGTTTGATATATGCAGCTGGAAACTTGAACGAATCAATACTAAAAGTGCAGCGAGGTTGTTGGGTAACCAATCATATCATACAACTTTGAGGCTCTCCTTTCAACTCACAAATCAACGAGGTTAATTAGGCGTGTCTTCATTCATAAAGATGGGAAAATTTAGATGAGAAAAAGACGTTTAATTTTGGGAATTTCCCTGTGCGAGAAACCAACAATAGAGGTTGAAAAATATGTGCAAAGATGCTGTGCTAGGCCACTAGCTTGCTTTTATCTATCTATCTATCTATGTAATATTATTGTTGTTTTTGTTGGAAAAAACCCCACCTTCTGCTTAACAATAACCCAGATATGAACCAGGGTTTCTTGCAATTCACAGAGCTTGAATCTTCAAGTTCGCATTGAAAATAGAAGTAATGAGTGAAACGGGGAAGAATGTGCTGGTGTTGTGTTTTATTATGCTCTTGTTTTTTGAAGGTGTCACTCCAGTTCCTACAATTACCTCACCAGCGAGTGAGTTCTTTTGTTTCATCTGTTTTTTGCTTGTTGTCTTGAAAATTTTAGCTAAATTTCTTTATTTTCGCAGAGATTGTCGGTGGGCTTTTCTCAAATGTCGTGTCTGCTCTCATGAAGTGGCTGTGGTCTCTGAAAGCCACTGCCAAAGCAGGTTTGAATCTCTGAATCACCACCACATTTGCTCCTTTTGTTCTGTTCTGTTCTGTTTGTTTGCCGGTTTTGGGCTTATGAAATTTTCGTGGGTAGTGATCTCTGGTCGTCCAATGAAGAAGTTTGAGAGTGGGTATACTGTGGAGACGGTGTTTGATGGAAGCAAGTTTGGGATTGAGCCCTTATACTCTGTGCAGGTGTTGCCCAGCGGAGAGTTTTTTTTTATTATTTAATGGGAATATCTGAACTAGCTTGTACGCATTTTAAAAAGAATATTTAATTATTGTTTTTATTATCTTTTCCTGCTTAGAAATAGAAACGATTATTTAATCGCGCTTTAAAAGCTTGGTATCTTTTCAAAACTTTTGAAAATTGAGTTATTTTTGTCAAAACTTTTAGATTATTGTACTAATGTTTTCTTAAAAAATCAGAAATACTAACCAAATCCTTGGACGTATCTAGATAATGGTACTTCTAAGTGGCTTTGAATAACGTTCCAGGGTGGTTGACAGAAAGGTATTATAAAAAAAATAAAAATATAAGATGCCCCATGCTGATGAGGGAATACAGATCGGACAATGTTAAAGGTGGTTAAGAAAGCTAAGGCAGAACCAACAGGAGAACCTAGTAGTATTATTTCGGTCAGAAAAGCTCAAGGGGGGCCCTCTTAATCATTCATTTTTGATTCCTGAATGGAACCACTTCATACTGTTTTGTCTTGAATCAGCAAACACAGAACAAAAAGACCAGGAGAACTCATGGACCCTGTAATAGTATGGTCAAATTGAACCATCTTCTTTATTAAATTATGTACGAAAGAAAAGGACAAACGAGGCCTCAAATCAAGTTCAAAAGAACAAAAGAGAGCCACAATTAATCGATTAAGCTACTAAAAACCAGAAAAAGAAAAGAAACCAAAAGATAAAAAGAAAGAAAGCATGGATAGGGATAGCAATGAAAGAGAGGAATACCTTGTTCATCTGTCTCCCAAAGCGATTGCCATGTTGATAGGTAGGCATCGACAACAGTCACCATCATCCAAAAAATCACGACCCCTCCTCCCTGGTACTGTAGTTTTCACTTCCCAGAAGTGATCAACACTTGTAGTGGTCGAGTTTCTTCTTTGAGATCTAATAATTTCTTCGCTAGAATTTTCTTTCAATTTACAGACTATAATTAATCACATGCTCATCCACGAACCAAAATGATAGCAGCTGAATACACCTGTACTTGAGCCACCAACTACTAAAAATAACAAATAATCATCTCTTCTTCTTTTTTACCTTACCGTTACAAAACAGCGAACCTAAACCAAAAAGATTGACTGTTCCTCTGGAAATGTAGGGTGGTGGTATATTCAAGACAGGACTAATTCTGACCCCGTTTCCATAAGAACCACATTTCCTTAACAGAGGGGGCTTCTGCTGTGAATTGTAAGAATAAAATGCAGCAGAACTGGGTACCGATGATTTTCTACTTGGAACAGAAGCTTGTTTCTGCAATTGAGGCTTTTGAGTCTCCTTTGATAACATTGCTTGTTTTGGAGGATTTGGAGCTGACCCAGTAGAGTTGCTTCTTGAAAGAAAGTGTAGCGATCGAATGAGGCCTTTGCTTCTAGTGCTATCACAATTCAGACTATTGCTTCTCTTGAACTGCCAAAAAGATTTCGATGCGGGCTTTTCATCTGCATCAAGACTCATTGACAAGAATTCTTTCAGTTGCTTCTTCTCTGTGGTCTCGGAGCTGTTTTGCTGAGGCTGAGAGATCAAAGACTTCAGCTGATCAGTATCTTTAGAGGAAATGATATGTTTCTTGATTTCGACAGGCAGGATCTTGCCATTAGAGAAGAGCTCATCAGCAGAAGACAATTCTTGAACAAAGCTGTTGCCAAAGCAGAAATCGAAATCAGAATCCAACAGAGATGAATCTAATCTACGATGGTAATGATCTTCAATGGAAACAGCATCTGTTGTTTGGTTGAGATCATGCGAAAAGGAGATTCTTGGACTGATTCCCGCGCTTGAAATCTCCGAGCAGACATCTATAGCCATATTAGGGATAATTCACCTCTTCTGAGGTAGAGCAAGAGCTTTTGTGAGTCTAGTTTCCCATTTCTTGAAAGCGGGCAAAAATTTTTTTTAAAAAAAAGAGCAATAAATGCGATAGATTTGGAGTCAAGAAAGAGCAAAAGAGAGGAAGAGAGAGAAGAAATTAAGGGAATTAAAAGTCAGAAATAGCAGCTTTAGCTCTTGCTTTTTGTCTAGACTAAGCGCATCTTGTTCCAACGGCGGAGTATCGATCGATTATATATATAGTGGAGCAATCTTGAAGCAGTGTAAAATAATTGATGCCGAGGAAGAATAAAGAGGACGAAAGTAGAATTTAAGCACCGAAAGGCTACAAAAGAATACCTCTCTAGGATGGTTTCCAAAGAGGCAACGACACTTTCACTTTTAAGAATTGCCTATAGCCCAAATGAGATTGAGTGAGACCTTCTCACTTTCATCTTCTATACAGTAGAAGCTTCTCTATGGGGTACAGTACATGTATAAAAGCACGCTCACATGAACTTTTAGGCTACACCAAATCATGATCAAGGAAAAAAACAAAAAAACTTAGTGGCAGCCATCTCACTACCATAGATTTTTCCTTAGTGTTTATTGGGAAACGGGATTGATCTACTTATTGCTGGATTGGTTAACAGTGAAACTGGAGTAGTTTAAGTAAAATAAACGTGTAATAGCATTGAACCTTGTAATCTATTAGTATCAGCTTTTCTTCTTATAAGAAGAGTTTACCACTTTTTTCCTACAATGAAAATGCCTTCATATATATATATTTATTTCCCAATTATATCATTTCAATTTCCTTTTCTAAGTAAATAGTAAAATGCTGTTGTGAAGTTACTGTCTAATTGTTGGAGACACGAGGAGATGATAATTGAGAGGCTAACCAATTATGTGGCTATCGAGGTAGGGTCCGTCGGCAAATAATTGACTTAGGCAAGCATTATATCCTCCAATTTTTGGAATTGCTTGGTGTGATAGCAACCCAAGCTTCATTCTTGAAGGCACTGCATGTTTTGCATTATATGTATGCTGGGCTTTGGCTCAACAACGTAATGACACGGATATGACTGCCTAATCTAATGCCAATAGATCCAAAGTAAGGTTCTTTTTTCTTTTTTCTTTTTTCGCAAAGGCAAAAACGTGACGTGTCACTAAAAACACCAAAAACCCAACCAGAGTTCTTCCGGGAAAACAGTGTGCAACACCGACAAGTTATTTCCCTTTGAAACTCATCCTCAGCAAAATAGCATGAGGTTAGCCATACATTGAGAGGAGGGGAAAACTGAGGACTGAATTATTCTTTGGTTACTGGGCTTCGAATGTAGCTATAACTTGGCTGTTCATGTTTGAAAACCTATGATATAGTTCTTGTTGACTGCTAACTTATTGAAACAACTTGTTTTTTCTCTATCATGTTGGTTTTTCTTTGAGAATTTAAGTTTTCAAAGGAAACGTTTGAAATTTAGAAGGGAAAAGGGAAAGATCAACAAGAGAGAAGGGAATGAACTATAAGTTTTTGACATTTAAGGGGACTAATCTATAAGTTATAAATACATTCAAAACCTAGGGACTGAAGGTTAATTACTCGAAGTTAAGAGCTCAATTCTTGTCCTTGTATATAGGCATATAAGCCATTTGTTGAGTGGTATAAGATTTGGTTCGATGATTGATACTTTGATAGTGGAGAAAGTTGGAGTGTTTGGGTTTGAATCCCACCTTGCACTGTCAAAATGTTAATATTATTGGTTAGAAGCATTTGCCAGGTGGCAATCTGGGTATACCAGAAACTAAGATCTAGAGGCAATGGACTGCCCTTGTCAGCTTTCTGAGTATTATTCATTCCTCTGCCACATGTTGCATGTCCGATCAGATCACGTTTTGTTTTGCGCACCCATTTTGGCATCTCCTAGGAAGTTTTGCACACTGCATGTGCAATTATGAGAGCTAGAACTGTCTGTCCATTACACGTACACATAGCATGAGCAACATGTACACCATCTGACTTCCACCACCAAGGCTACAAGCTAGTGAGTGCCCTTCTGCTCAGCAGAAATTAAGGCACGAGTCATTATCCAGAGAAACCTGGGAAATTTTATGCATTTCCAAGTTGTGAGAAGAAGGGAGTGCAGGATAAGTTGAGAATTAAAGTCCAAGATACATTGGCACGAATTTGAATGCTGTGCAAGAAATTGGGACTAGAGTTATCATCTGAGATGGTGAAAATGAATCTATAACTTAACTACGCATTCATTAAGGCCGCTCGCTTAAGTATCTCGTGCTCGAATAGTTTCGACTGTCTATAATAGCTGGAGATAGTATGAAATTATTGGCTTGCTGGTTTGGATTCGTTCCACTTTTATTTGCATGTCTATTAATTAAAGAGATATCGTCCATAAAGTAAGAGAGGAAAGAAATGACAACAATATAAATCTAGGCACATCCTTACATAAACTCTTGTAGAAGGGAAAATTGCCTGGATTAAAAACCCTTCTAAAGATGTCATGTGAGGAATCTTGGGCTGGATTTCCCTCCTCGACAATAATGGAGCAAAGGCTCACAAAAGAGAAGCGCCCTCGTAGGATACAACCCCACACAAAATGCTATTCATCGTCCCGTCTTCTGAACTTCATTCCAAGCCAATTCAATTAATTATCAGGCTTCAACTAGACTTTACAGGATTATGTCTTGGATGCCCCGCCCCATTTGTGGGCCCAAATGCTTCAGTCTCTATCTACACCCTCGTTTTTCTTTCCAAAAAAAAATCTCAATCAAAATAAAGAAAGGTACCTTTTTCAAACAAGTATATAATTTTACTTTCGTGTATAGTTTTGAAAGGTCGATTTATACTCGAAGTTTGTTTTTAGAGTGCAGTTACCGTAAATGGGTCTTTGTCACTGTGATTCTATGTTGAATCGATCAACTCTGACTTAAAATCTTAAGCATTTGACAGTCACACTAGCCATGCACTATGAAAGATTTTGAAAGAATAAAACAAAAAAAACTTCATCACCACGAAGATGTACTGAAAATGTTCTATTCATATGCTTGAAGTCGTTAACAGGCATTTTAGCTAGCACCCAAGTAGTGTATATACCTCCCTGTCTTCTTACTTTAAAAGATTTACAGTTAGAATCTGTCCTTTACAGCACATAAATAAATAAAGAGTAAATTCCAATAAAATGAAAACGTATCTCTTTATTTTCTACCGGATTCGAAATAAAACATTAGGTTCTTGCCAGCAGTTTGCTTCCAGTACTATTTGAGATATACTTGTTGTCTGTTCGATCTCTAATGCCAGTTTTGTTTCTTCATCATTTAAGGTGTTGTATCCTGTGGCCATACCAATCTCTATGACTGGATTTTTACTCGTATTTTCATGGATTTCATTGAAGTTTGCTTGATCACAGTCAGAATTATTCAAGCAGTAACCAGCAAAAACGGTTCTCTAGTATACTCAAGTGTGCTGATATATTCGAAACTCTTTGGAATGTATACAGGTAGTTTAGGCTAAATATAATTTAAATTCATATACAATACTGGATAGGCAATGCGCATGCTATCCATTTAGAAGCGTGCTATAAAATTCTACTCGAGATATACAGAAATTATCTCCTGCGGTTATCTTTTCTCTCATAGTTCTTTGATAATTGTAGCATGGTATCAGAGCTGTTTCTTCGATTATACTTGTTCCATCGATTTCACAACCTCAATTTTCTTCTCGGCCAAGCTTCTCTATCACTATCAAATTAAACCCAAGAAATTATGTTGACTGCAAGACTCAATTTGAGCCACTGCTCTGTCATAAATTATAAGAATTCATTAATGGAACCATCCCTGCCCCCCTCCTCTTATTCCAAACTTCAGGACCTCAACACTTGAGTCCAATCCTGCTTATGACTACTGTTTCAGGAAGGATCTAACTCTGCTCTCTTGGATTCGTTCTTCTATTTCTGAGGAAGTATTTACTTATGTGGTTGGATTAAAGACTTCCTCTGAAGTATTTACTACCCCTGATGATCCTTCACGGTCTCATCCTGTTTCCTCTGGTTCACAAGATACATAAACAAAGTTGTCCTCCTCTTCGCATGCAATATCAGCTTCTAATCCTGAAGGTTTATAGTTGTCTGCTGATCTTCATCCAACTAGGACTGCTACTAGCCGAACCAGTACTGGGTCTTCACCATCTCAGGTTGTGAAATGGACCCACCCAACGATTCTAAGCCCTTCAACCCTCTAAAAGCATTCTTATGCTGTGGTGTCCAAGAAAGACCACTACTGTTTCAGAACCTCAGTCCTTCAATCAAGCTAACAAAAGTGTAGAATGGCGTGCTGCCATACAGGATGAATTCGACGCTCTTATCTCCAACCGCACCTTGTCTCTCGTTCCAAAACCACCAGAAGCAAATGCGGTGGGAAATAAATGGTCGTACAGAATAAAGAGGTCAGCAGATGGCAGGGTTAAACGATTCAAAGGCTCGATTGGTTGCAAGGGGTTTCACACAACAATATTGTATATATTTCACTGGAAATTTTAGTCCACTCGAGAAATCTACCACAATTCGAATTGTACTAGCATTAGCAGTATCAAATGGATTGATTTTAAGGCGTTGGACGTGTCCAATGCTTTTCTACATGGCACCATTACTGAGGAGGTCTATATGACTTGACCCAAGGGTTTTGAAGATTCTACGAAACCTAAATTCGTCTGCAAACTCCATGAATCTCTTTATGGACTTAAACGGGCTCTACAAGCTTGGTTTGAGATACTCTCTAGTTTTCTTTGCACACTAAGCTTTCAGGGATCCAAAATTAATACATCATTGTTCATCTACAAACAGCAAACTCTAAGACTCTTAATGGTATGGTACTGTCACTGCGTACGTATCTCCAGGATCTCTGACTCACCAAAATGCCAGCTTATAGCCCAATGCCAACACCAATGTTATCTCATCCCCCTTTGTCCATGAGGCATGGATCTCTGCTTCAGGAACCTCGAGAACACATAAGTGTAGAGGGGGGCTTTGCACTATTGTACTTTAACTCGTCCTGACATTGCCACAGCTCCTCTTCTGTAGAATACATGGTGTTCTGGTATTTAAGAAATTCTTTTGAGTGTATACAGGTGGTTTAGGCTAGGTATGATTTAAATTCAAATACTAAACAGGGTAGGCAACACGCATGCTATCCATGCACAATTGTACTTAAAAAAATCTACTAAAGCAATACATAAATTATCTCCTGCAATCATCCGTTCTTGAATAATAATACCTTAAATAATATAAAAACAAGCTTATTAAATCATGCACGAACTATATAATATACCTTATTGGCACTTTATTTTCACTATCAAAACATTAAAAATACTTAAAATAGGTCAATAAAAGTCAATATTAAATTCTAAAAAATAGCAAAATTATATTAAAGTTTATCAAGTTATATGAACTATGGTTTTGTATTAATTTTTACCTCTTCAGACAAAATTATTCATATTTTTTTTACAACTATGTTAAATGTTTGTGCCTTTATAGAGTTTACCATTAATGGAATGCGATAACACCAATAGAACTGGTTATTTTATAACTGACACGGAAAATAATTATTATTTACGTTTAATAAATATTCTCTTGTGTTACAAGAAACCAGCACTAGAAAAATTAAAATACAATACTGGTTCAATATTTTTTGAGGACATCTCTATAATAAGAGCAAGATACATTGTTAGGGATTATGATATTCACTTCAATAAGAGCAAGATATATTGTTAGGGATTATGATATTCACTTCAATAATGAAGAGGCATTACTATTGAAGGAGGTGTTCGTAGTGAATCATCTGACATTTTTTTTAATTAATATAGGTGTTCAGATTAGTTTGTGCACATTTCGACTAATCTCACAACACCTGAAGTTAATAACTATGTAAATCTCAAGTGGCTATCATATTAGCAACCATAAGACTCGAACTTGAGACCACAGAGGAAGCAAATAACTTGATTCTAAATTCTTACCACTGGATCACCTACTAGATAGTTAATAGTATTAATATTAGCGAGTTTGTTTTAGTGATTGAAGATTATCAGGGTTTATTGGATGTCGTTGAAAATTATCAAATGCTCAATATTAAAAGAATTGCAAATGTTATTGTTGGTTGCTTAGCTATAAATTTTAAATTTTTTTATAAATTTAAAAAATTATAATTGTGATATTAAGGAAAGATAGGAATTTAATGTATAAAAGAGAGAGAGACTACTCCAATAAATAATGTATAAAAAATATAAATGAAGTCGTTAATTCAGTTTCTACGGAAAAACACATTGAATCCGCCACTAGTAACGTGATGACCCCATAGAAAACTGTTCGTTGAAGCGCGAACCTCCACACGAAATCAGTCGAGAGCTGACCCGTCCACTCCTTGTAGCCTACGGTTTTTGCTTACTGCCCAGAGATAAATAAAAACTTCCCTTGGTTTACAAGTCCAAATAAGGACAGAAAAAGGACATAACAGTAGATCCAGTAACTATACTTTAATTATTTTTCTATTTCATGAACGATACTGGAAAAATCTGCCTATTGAATCTTCCATGTTTTCGAAAATCACTCAATTTATTACTTCTAATGAGGTGTGTCGATCGAGTTTATCTTAAAAAGAATATTTGGGAAGGATATTTGAGAGTGGGATAATGATTATTTTTCATACCAAAAGATATTAAAATAATATTTTTTTTATTTTTAAAAAATTATTTTTGATATTAGCATATTAAAATAGTGTGAAAACATCAAAAACATATTAATTTTAAAAAAATAAAAAAATTTATCTTAAAAAGGATGTTTGAGAGTGTAGTAACGGTTGTTTTTCATACCAAAACACATTAAAATAATATATTTTTATTTTTAAAAAATTATTTTTAACACCAGCACATCAAAATAATGTAAAAACATAAAAAATATATTAATTTAAAGAAGAAAATAAAAAAAATTAAAATTTTTCAAAAATACTTTTCAACCGCAGTGCGAAACACTACTAAAATCTTGATATATTACAGTGTTTCTAATCTCTCTTACTTGAAGGACTTAATTAGAAATCAAAACTTTTTTTTTCCATGCAATGAAATTTAAAAAAATCATAAACCAGAGGTATTGATTTTTCCATTTTCTTATAATAAGTGATTGTCGAAAGATGAATTTTATATGCCATTATTTACTGCTTATAAAAACCCGTTCGCTTTTTTCCTCGTGGAAAAAAAACGACTCTTGGATTTTACTATTTCAAGGAACATGTGAGAAACTGAAGCAACATATCACCACTAAGAAATATACCAGTAGATGGTAAGAGTAAAAAGAAAAGGCAATATATATATAGATTTTAACTTTGATTATAAAACTTGATCGTAGTTGCAGAGAATACATGCATGGTTCTGCGATTATACTA
>Ga0325411_1006280_pt1 | contig 13072 bp, 8 predicted proteins | sample PopdelMetagenome_13_FD_206181 | JGI IMG/M metagenome (GOLD analysis project Ga0325411, IMG submission 206181) | Populus deltoides microbial communities from Bellville, Georgia, United States - Xylem-PdIQD-R4 | ecosystem: Host-associated > Plants > Phyllosphere > Stem > Wood/Secondary xylem... | reverse complement strand
GGCTATAAAAGGAGGAGGTATCTATCTTTGCGAAGCTGAGGTGAGGTCGATGATTTATTAATGACTGACGAGGTTAACGTTAACAGTGACTAGGTTTTGAGCCAATAGTCGTGAAGGGCTATGTGTGATGGATGAAATTTTGATGGTGAGACATGAAGTGCTTGAATGGTGAGAGGGGATTTGAATGGCTTATGAAGGTGGTGTTATAGAAGCTATGATGAGAGGGAGGGGAAGATGAAGGGATGACTGTGTGGAAAAGCAGGGAAGAAGATGAAAAATATAAATAGGAGTTAGGTTTATTTTTGGTTCCATGTATTTTCACTCTAGTATTCTCTTATTTATTTTTTTGGGGTTTTCTCAATGTTTCTTCTCTAACAAAATCTTTAGACTGGTCTATTTATAGACTTTTCATCTGATATCTTTTTACTCATTCTAATCCTCTTAACTCTTATCTTTTAACTTTACCTGCTTATCTTTTTACATTACTTATGTTTATTTTTATTTTTAATATTATCTTTTCTAAACCCTCAAAACATAAAAAAAAATAATTTAATATATTTTCAAATAAAATACATTTAAAAACAAAAAAACTATTATACAACCACGCACTCACAAAATTGCTGAAATATTTTATCCAAGTAGCGCGGCACAAAATTGATGCCCCGTAGAATATCTTGGTGCCGAGTATTCATTAACAAAGATGTTTCGGCAGTAAAAGTCACCTCACATGATGCATGTGAATGATTGAATATAAAAAGAGATCATAGCCTATTTTGTGTGTCTAAAGAATCTTGCATAGGTTGCTGTGATTTTCAACTCCAAAATATTTAAGGTTCACTTTTGTCCTAATTTTTTTTTTAAATGCTTGAAAATCAAAGGCTACGAAGATTAAATTTAATTATCGCGACAACATTGTTGCCTTAACTGCAAAAAATGTGCTAATTTTTAAAATAAATTTTCTATTATATTATTTCTCCAAGACAATTTTGAAACTTTCCTCCTTTAAAAAAAAAAAAAAACTGAGACAAAGAGCAGCATTTTTTATGGTCAAGAAGTTTTCAAAAATAAAAATCCAGTTTTTTCCGAGCTGAGTTTTAAACATTATAAACATTTTTTTGGTTTTTTTTGCTATTAGATCCGTGTGAGTCTTGAACATTGCACCGCATCAAACACTTTTCTTTGTTTTTTCGATTTACTATGGGGGAGTCATGTTAAGGTTATGCTTACCTGGAAATATGCAAATTATGAGATTGGTCTTTCATTTTTCTACTTTTAACAGTCATTGAATCTTACATTACAATTACATGTATTATGTGGAAATTAAAAAAAAAAAATCTAGTTCTTTTTTTTTATATATATGTATTAATCATGCAGGAGCAATCAACTCCGACCCTTCAGAACTGGCTCTGCAAATCCTTCATCTTTTCTCTCTCTAATTATTGTCTCTAGCAACAATGTCTCTTACAACAAGTTTGTCTCCAAACTGCAGTGGAACAGATACTGTGGTAGCAACGACACCCTTAGTTACCTTTCTTGTACGTGTCCAAGAAACTGCCCTCGGGACTTTTGGAGAGGAAGACTTTGACCCAAAACTTTACGTTGATTTGTCATTAAAATTCAATCTTTCAACGACACAGAAAGCTTTTGATGAGCTACCAAGAAGCGGTGAAAACGGGACTGTTTCAGTTGAAGATTTGAAGGTGTTTATCGCAACCTACTTTGATGATGCAGGGGATGATCTTGTTTACTATGATCCAGTGGATTTTGTTCCTGAACCAGAAGGGTTCTTGCCTAAGGTGAAGAACCCAGAAGTGAGGTCATGGGCTCTTGAGGTCCATGCTTTATGGAAGAATTTGAGTAGAAAAGTCTCTGATGGGGTCCTTGAACACTCTGAATTACACACTTTACTTCCCTTGCCCGAGGCAGTGGTTGTGCCTGGTTCACGTTTTAGAGAGGTTTATTATTGGGATTCTTATTGGGTAATTCGGTAAGTTACTGTTTTTGCACTTCGTTTTTTTGTGCTTGTCTTATTTTGTTTTCCTTTGTCATTATTGCTGTCTGCTATACAGCTTTGGATGGTTGTTTGGTTAGAAGCATTTACTTCTCTTCATTGAACTACATTTCATAAGTTAGTCAATAATTTTATGCAAAGCTGATAATGGTGTCACTTGTTAGTTATGTATTTTTATCCAAATATCCATGCTGAATGAGCTACACACGAATAATGTCATCCTCTTAGTGTTTGCCTTTGAGTTATTGGGGAACTTACTCGGGATAGATAACATTACTCTTGGACAATAAATTTTGGTTAGGTGCATCCAATTATGGTGAGAATAATATAGATAGAGTGCTTATCATGCAGGGGCTTGTTGGCAAGTAAAATGTATGAGACTGCAAAAGCAATCGTGACCAATCTCATTTTCCATGTGGATACATACGGCTATGTTCTTAATGGTGGAAGGGCCTATTATACCAACAGGAGGTATGTCTGTTGCATTTTTTAAGATGTCTTTTTCCAATTGTTTTCTGTTTTTTTTACCTCTTTCTTTGTGTAATAATTGTTTGAGTGCTTGTCTGTATTTTACTCATTGAAAATCTACATCTTTTCTTTCTTTTCCATTTCTTCTTTGATAAATTGCATAAGAATTGGGTGGTTTCCATCATTGAACTAATCTCTTTTCCTTTGCTGCTTGTCCTGTTTCATTTCCATTATTATTTTTTGTTTTTATAATGAATTAAAGACTTTTAAGCTCATAGACCCTTGCCTTCTTTTTTGAAACTAATTGTGAGTTGCTTGAAATGAGTTGTGCTCGTGTGCTTAATCATTGGAATTAAACTATAAGTTTCCATACTTTTTCAGCCAACCTCCCCTCCTGAGTGCAATGGTTTATGAGATATATAAGAGGACTTATGATGTGGAATTGGTTAGAAAGTCTCTTCCTGCATTGCTAAAAGAACATGCCTTTTGGAACTCTGGTACCCTCTTGATTTCCTACTTTTTTTTTCATTTCTTTCTTTTGTTATTTGAGCTTTTGTAAACATTACTGTTCTTGTTGTAGAGATACATAAGGTCACCATCCAGGATGCTCAAGGTTGCAATCACAACTTAAGTCGGTATTATGCAATGTGGAACAAACCCAGGCCCGAACGTTCTAGAAAAGTGCGTTCTTGCTTCTGGCTAAGTTACCTGAGCGTTATTTGATTCTGTTCCATTTAAGTTATATTGGAGAAACTTATGATTTGCGATACATGAACTTATTTGCTCTAACAGGATAAGGAATCTGCTTCCAAGTTCTTGGGTAATTCTGAGAAACAACAGTTTTACCGTGATGTGGCTTCAGCTGCTGAATCCGGATGGGATTTTAGTACAAGATGGATGAGGTAATGTAGCACCTTAACAATATTATTTAGTACAATGCCAATGATTAGAATGTTATAATTGTTGAAGTCTAGTAGAACTGGAAAAAATGAAGTTGCTATCCTTTATATGACTCGTGACAGGAATACTTCAGAATTCAGTACGATGTCCACGACATCAATTTTACCAGTTGATTTAAATGTTTACATACTCAAGGTATGATTCAATTACCTTATTAAGAAAATCTAAAGTTAGTAGTTGTTTTCACCAAATCACTGTATCTATCTTTCCAGATGGAACTAGATATTGCTTTTTTTGCGAATGTCCTTGGGAACAAAAGCACAGTGGAGAGTTTCTTGGAAGCTGCCGAAGCAAGAAAAAACGCAATCAATTCTGTTTTCTGGAATGACGAGATGGGACAGTGGCTCGATTACAGACTCACTAATGGCACTATATGCAAGGTTTTGTCCTCATGCTTGTGCTTTAATAGCCATTATCTGATAATTATATATTTCTCTGTTCTCATCCTGATTTTTGTTGATTTCACACTTTCAGGAATCTGAAACATGGCAAGCTTGTAACCAAAATCAGAATGCATATGCTTCGAATTTTATTCCTTTGTGGATAGATTTGTTCCATGCAGGTTTACGATTCTCTATGTCCAGTTTCAAGTATCTGCACAAATGATGAGCATGATAAAGAGAATTACCATTAAACTTAACTTAATCACTCTTAATTGGAGATAGAGAATTCACCTTTTGAATTCAAAGTGTATAAGCTGAAAGTGTATTGTTAAAGAAATACCACATTTGATAGCCTATTGATGTTCTTAAAGTTCATGATTTAAATGGAAAACAGAAACTTGTACAAGACTAAAAGTGGGGCAAGAACAGTTAGAATAAGCAAGCTGTCATGCGGATAGTTCTGATATTTTAGACCTTCTGCAGGTCATCAGAATTGATTCTCAAGGACAGACCACATGGTAAATGATGTAAAACAAGTGAACACCATATGCTCGCTTTATTTGTCAAGAAGTTAGTATGATATGATTCACCTTATTATTGAAATTTTTATAAGGTCTGCAGATAACCATTTGAGTATTAAAAAAGCTAAGTTTAGATCATGATGGCCTATGATTCATGAGATAACTTTTTCCATATGGAAATATATTAAGCTATATTGTCTCTTCTTTCACAAGTAGAATACTGAAAATGCTCTTGATTTTGATCACAAATGTGAAGATGCTGCTCTGGTGGAGAATGTCATGAGAAGTTTTCAAAGTTCAGGCCTGGTTCATGCTGCTGGAATTGCCACTTCTTTAATAAATTCAGGACACCAATGGTTAGAAATCTATTTTTACCTTTTCCGTTATCTGGAACTCATTAACGTAAAAATTGTTGTTACAAAGCCCGACTCCTAGAAGCCTTTGTGGCATAATTTTGTGTCTACCAACCTCTTACAAATATATGGAGAACCGTCTTTATGCAAATATTGTACGACCTGATAGAAGTTGTAAAAACAGGGACTTTCCAAATGGCTGGGCTCCACTTCAACACATGATAGTTGAAGGTTTGCTGAGATCTGGATTAAAAGAAGCAAGGTCATTGGCAGAAGACATAGCTGTGAGGTGGATCAAAACCAACTACATTGGATACAAGAAAACGGGTGCAATGCATGAAAAATACAATGTGCAAAAGTGTGGAGAATTTGGAGGAGGTGGATTTTACAAACCGCAGGTACTGTATAAAACTCAAAAACAAGTATGGAAAGATTTCATGCATGTTTTACATGCATTTGTACTGATTTTAAGATTTTGTGGTAATGCAGACTGGTTTTGGTTGGTCAAATGGAGTTGTATTGACATTTTTGGAGGAGTTTGGATGGCCTGAAGACCTGAGCATAGGTTGCTGATTGGTTAGGAAACTGAAGATTTGAATTTTTGATTCCACAGTTTCTTGTTGTGATCTTAGAGACTAATGGGCATTTTTTCCTCTTCAGTTCCTTGTGCTATTATTTTGATTTGATCATATGCTGATAGACCCCATAAAACACAATCAGTATTTTTTCTTTATGTTTGTTGAAGATTGCTTCAGGACTTCTATAAGTCCATGTTACCTTTATTTTCTGTTAGCTTTAGATTTTTATGTTTCCAGCAAATAAAAGTGTCCTAGTCTCTGGGAGTTGCTAGTCTGGTAGCAGATGATAGCATGATTTATGGCTATTAGTAAGCATTTCAATTTTCTTTTGCTACTATTTAATAATAAGCATGGTTATCAAATAAATGCAATCAATGATCCCTTGTCTGCCCCATATCAGTATTCTTATTTCTGCGATCTTTTAATTTCTTCTGCCTCTTTCTTTTCTTAAAAAAAAAAGCAATCATTTGGATCAGAGCTTTCTTCTTAAGAGACATGTGATGGAAGTTGAATCTAGTTTTTTTTCAAATTGCTCCTTCTGTTGTTTTCGATGGAGAAAACTATCAGTTTTGTGCAGTGAAAATCTTACATTATATATATATATATATATATATATATATATATATATATATATATGTTTTGCTTTCAATTCATTTTACTGGTTTATTCGCTGGCGTCAGAGTCAGAAATACTATATGTTTTTTTGGCTACGTAATATTTACCAACGTCAAAGTTGGAAGTATCCGTAGTTGAATATTCATTGGCGTTAGAGTCAGGAATATTATAAGCAGATCATAAAAAACAAGACAAAACAAACTCTTAGTAATTTAAGACAAAACCAACAATGTAGTGTATTTCAGGTAGGACGCTTAATAAATGATAATATCTTTTATTTTATGTAACTAGTCCCGCATAACAAAATCTCTAATGACCAGTTAGGATTTTTAGTAACCATAATACTAGGTGATGACTCTTAAAAAAGATATTTTCTAAAAATAAGATACTAGAAATCTGTTCCTTTTGCAAATAACATTTAATTTTTAAAGGTAGACACCATGTTAGGTGAAACAAAAATAATAAAGATTAGATGTTTGTAACAACCTATTTTCAACAAAGCGCTCCCTAGAATGTTAGTTGATTGAAAATAATTATACAAACCACATGACTTTTAAATGAACTCTTTTCAAAACCTTACAGCCTACTCGAATTATGAAGGTTCAAATAGGGAACAATGACCATATTCTAGCAAAGAGAAAAACAAACTATTGCAATATCAACAAACTTAGGTATAAAAATATTTCAGATATCTTTTATATACTTGATATTGATCAAAATTTGTTGAGTGTGGGTCAGCTAATTGAAAATGAATTCAAAGTGATCTTTAAAGATCAATGCCGCCACGATGATGTTAGATAGAAATTTTACAAGCTAAAATAAAAGATAAAAACTTCGATTTTTCCCAACCGAGGAGGAATACACAACATATTCAACTAACATCAGCAAAGCAATTAATGCTAAAAATAAAAAAGAATGCAAAGCAACAAATACGCCAATGAATTATAAGGAGAAGTTGAGCAAGGAAAATTGTACTGAAAAGGTTGCTGAAGGACACTTTAGAAACTTAATTAGTTGCATAATGTATGTTACTACAATATGGTCTGATATTCTATTTTTTGTAATACTTTTATTTTGATTTATGCATTTTGTTAGTGAAATGCATTTAAAAGAAACAAAAAGAATATTAAGGTATATCAAAGGGAGTGTTAACTATGGTGTAAGTTTGAGAAGTGTCAAAGCTTCAAGCTATATAAATTTTCAGATAGTGATTAGACTGGATTTATTAATAACATGAGAAGTACTTTATAATATTGTTTTAGTCTAGGTTTAGGAGTTTTCTCATAGTGTTTAAAGAAACAGGGGATTGTAGCATAATCTACAGCAAAAGCAGAATTCATTACAACAGCATTAGCAATAAATCAAGTTTTATAATTGAAAAAAATTCTTTGTAATCTACATATGGAGCAGAAGGATAACACAAATATTCTAGTTGATAACTAGGTAGCAATCACAATCTCTCACAATCCAATATTTCATGGAAAAACTAAGTATCTTAACATCAAGCTTTACTTCCCGAGAGAGTTGCAGAAAAATGGTGAAGCCCTTGTGCATTATAGACTTAACCTGAAAACTGATAAAGTGAGATATGATACAGATGATGCCTAAGATTCCACCTGAAAGGATGTACCATGGAAAATATGAGGTCACCGGAATATACCAGAATATTAAAAACTAGAATTTTAAAATCGGCAACTATAGGCTGCCTACTTGTTGCTTGTCTCTGTAAATACCCTTTGCCCTCTTCTCTGCCTGGAATTATTAAAGGCAACCACGGTTTTTGGTGCATGTCCTGATTGGAAAATCAACATCATGTCCACGTTCTTATCTTCTCTAGTTAGCCGAATCAACCTAAACAAATTGGTCAAATATAAATTTGTGGCATCACATGATTGGTCAAGTGCATTTGAAAAGCAGCATTCCCATATTCACACGGCTGCTGTATAAAGTGATAATATAAACAAGCAAAAAAATAAAAGTAAATAAATCTCATCGGATTATAATTAAATTAAGGTACTAATTATAATTATAAATTTTAATCAGATAATAATTTGAACATGACAAAGATGTTGATTTCAGAAAAATCATAACGAAAAACATAATCAAGTTGGAAAGCTTTTTTCATAATAATAATAATAAAAGAGTTGGAAAGTCACAAATCCATGCTTGTAGAATCTTTCTCATTACACCATGTGGCTTGATTATGGAAAATCCTACTAATTATACATTTACTTGAAAAAAAAACCCTCTTTATAATTGAAAGTCTTTTATTTAGCACCAAACCAATGTACGAGTCTACATTTTCTTAGCCCAAGTTTTTTCATCAACAGCATATCAAGCCCCAAAAACAATAAGATATTCCAATAGCCGGCAGCTTTGAAAATCCCTGCTTCCCTCTTTCCCTCTTCATACATATATATAAGAGCAACCACCACCGCCATGAACACCTTTCTTGTGGCCGACCCTTCAGACATGGCTCAACAAAACCGTAATCTTTTCTCTCTCTCCTTGTTGTCTCTAGCAACAATGACACTTGCAACAAGTTTGTCTCCGAAATGCAGTGTAAGAGGTCCTGTAGTAGCAACGACACCTTTAGTTACCTTTCTTGAACGAGTCCAAGAAACTGCCCTCGGGACTTTTGGAGAGGAAGACTTTGACCCAAAACTTTACGTTGATTTGTCATTAAAATTCAATCTATCAAAGACAGAGAAAGCTTTTGATGAGCTACCAAGAAGCGGTGAAAACGGGACTGTTTCAGTTAAAGATTTGAAGGTGTTTATCGCAACCTTCTTTGATGATGCAGGGGATGATCTTGTTTACTATGATCCAGTGGATTTTGTTCCTGAACCAGAAGGGTTCTTGCCTAAGGTGAAGAACCCAGAAGTGAGGTCATGGGCTCTTGAGGTCCATGCTTTATGGAAGAATTTGAGTAGAAAAGTCTCTGATGGGGTCCTTGAACACTCTGAATTACACACTTTACTTCCCTTGCCCGAGGCAGTGGTTGTGCCTGGTTCACGTTTTAGAGAGGTTTATTATTGGGATTCTTATTGGGTAATTCGGTAAGTTACTGTTTTTGCACTTCGTTTTTTTTTTTTTTGTTTTTTTTTGTGCTTGTCTTGTCTTGTTTTCCTTTGTCATTATTGCTGTCTGCTATATAGCTTTGGATGGTTGTTTAGTTAGAAGCATTTACATCTCTTCATTGAACTATTTTCATAAGTTAGTCAATAATTTTATGCAAAGCTGAGAATAGTGTCACTTGTTAGTTATGTTTTCTTTTATCCAAATATCCATCTTGAATGAGTTTCACACGAATAATGTCATCCTCTTAGTTTGAGTTATCGGGGAACTTACTCGGGATAGATAACATTACTCTTGGACAACAAAATTTTGGTTAGGTGCATCCAAATTATGGTGAGAATAATAATCGGGGAACTTATCATGCAGGGGCTTGTTGGCAAGTAAAATGTATGAGACTGCAAAAGCAATTGTGACCAATCTCATTTTCCTTGTGGATACATATGGTTATGTTCTTAATGGTGCAAGGGCCTATTACACCAACAGGAGGTATGTTTGCTGCATTTTTTAAGTTGTTGCCTTTACCTATTGTTCTCTGTTCTTGTTACCTCTTTCTTTGTGTAAGAATTGTTTGAGTGCTTGTCTATATTTTACCTGCCAAATTTTCCACATTGAAATCTACATCTTTTCTTTCTTTTCCTTTTTGTTCTTATTCTTCTTCTTCTTCGTTGATAAATTGCATAAGAATTGGGTGGTTTCCATCATTGAACTAATCTCTTTCCCTTTGCTGCTTGTCCTGTTTCATTTCCATTACTTTTTTTGTTCTTATGATAAATTAAAGACTTTCAAGCTCAAAGAACCTTGCCTTCTTTTTTGAATCTAGTTGTGAGTTGCTTGAAATGAGTTGTGCTCGTGTGCTTAATCATTGAAATTAAACTATAGTTTCCATACTTTTTTCAGCCAACCTCCCCTGCTGAGTGCAATGGTTTATGAGATATATAAGAGGACTTGTGATGTGGAATTGGTTAGAAAGGCTCTTCCTGCATTGCTAAAAGAACATGCCTTTTGGAACTCTGGTACCCTCTTGATTTCCTACTTTTTTTTTTTTTATTTCTTTCTTTTGTTATTTGAGCTTCTGTAAACATTACTGTTCTTGTTGTAGAGATACATAAGGTCACCATCCAGGATGCTCAAGGTTTCAATCACAACTTAAGTCGGTATTATGCAATTTGGAACAAACCCAGGCCCGAATCTTCTACAATAGTGCGTTCTTGCCTCTGGCTAAGTACCTTAGAATTATTTGACTTTGTTCCATTTAAATTATATTGGACAAACTTAAGATTTGCGATGCGTTTACTTATTTGCTCTAACAGGATAAGGAATCTGCCTCCAAGTTCATTGGAAATTCTGAGAAACAACAATTTTACCGTGATGTGGCTTCAGCTGCTGAATCCGGATGGGATTTTAGTACAAGATGGATGAGGTAATGTTGCACATTAACAAAATTTGCATGCATTAAATTATTTAGTATAATGTCAATGTTGAGAAATAACAAAGAAATTATTTAATGTCACCGGTCTTCTTTAGTTATAATGCCAGTGATTAGAATGTTGTAATTGTTGAAGTTTAGAAGAAATGGAAAATGAATTTGCTATTCTTTATTTGGCTTGTGACAGGAATACTTCAGAATTCACTACGTTGTCTACAACATCAATTTTACCTGTGGATTTAAATGTTTACATACTCAAGGTATTATTCAATTACCTTACTAAGAAAATCTGAAGGTAGTAGTTGTTTTCACCTAATCAATGTATCTACCTTTCTAGATGGAACTAGATATTGCCTTTTTGGCGAAAGTCCTCGGAAACAAAAGCACAATGGAGAGTTTCATGGAAGTTGCTGAAGCAAGAAAAAATGCAATCAATTCTGTTTTCTGGGATGCCGAGAAGGGACAGTGGCTCGATTACAGACTCACTAATGGCACTATATGCAAGGTTTTGTCCTCGTGCATGTGCTTTAAGAGCCAGTATCTGATAATTATATATTTCTCTGATTTTTCCTGATTTCTGTTGATTTCATACTCTCAGGAATCTGAAACATGGCAGGCTTGCAACCAAAATCAGAACGCATATGCTTCGAACTTTATTCCTTTGTGGATAGATTTGTTCCATTCAGGTTTATGACTCTCCATGTCCAGTTTCAAGTATCTGCACAAATGATGAGCATGATAAAGAGAATTACCATTGAAGTTAACTTGATCACTCTTACTTGGAGATATAGAATTCACCTTTTTCATTCCAAGTGTATAAAGCTGAAAGTGTATTGCTTAATAAGTTCAGTTTACTTTTCATATACCACAATCGATACCCTATTGATGCTCTTAAAGCTCCTGATTTAAATGGAAAACAGAAACACGTATAAGTCTAAAAGTGGGACAAGTTATTCATAACAGTTGGAATAAGCAAGATGTCATGCAGATAGTTCTGATAGTTTAAAACCTTTAGCAGGTCATCAGAATTGATTCTAAAGGACAGACGACGGGTAAATGATGTAAAACTAGTGATGCTCCCGTTCCCCAATTTATCAGATGCTAAACTACCTAGAACCCTGAAAATGCAAGCTATATTGTCTCTCCTTTTATAAGTCGAATACTGAAAATGCTCTTGATTTTGATCACAAATGTGAAGATGCTGCTTTGGTGGAGAATGTCATGAGAAGTTTTCAAAGTTCAGGCCTGGTTCATGCTGCTGGAATTGCCACTTCTTTAATAAATTCGGGACAGCAATGGTTAGCAATCTGTTTTTACCTTTTCCGTTATCTGGAACTCATTAACGTATAAATTGTTGTTACAAAGCCCGACTCCTAGAAGCCTTTGTGGCATAATTTTGTGTCTACCAACCTCTTACAAATATATGGAGAACCGTCTTTATGCAAATATTGTACGACCTGATAGAAGTTGTAAAAACAGGGACTTTCCAAATGGCTGGGCTCCACTTCAACACATGATAGTTGAAGGTTTGCTGAGATCTGGATTAAAAGAAGCAAGGTCATTGGCAGAAGACATAGCTGTGAGGTGGATCAAAACCAACTACATTGGATACAAGAAAACGGGCGCCATGCATGAAAAATATGATGTGCGAAAGTGTGGAGCATTCGGAGGTGGTGGAGAATACATACCCCAGGTACTTTATGAAACTCGAAAACAAGTATGGAAAGATTGCATACTTGTTTTACATACATTTGTACTGATTTTAAGCTCTTGTGGTAATGCAGACTGGTTTTGGTTGGTCAAATGGAGTTGTGTTGACATTTTTGGAGGAGTTTGGATGGCCTGAAGACCGGAGCATAGGTTGCTGATTGGTTAGGAAACTGAAGAAGCAACAGTTTCTTCTTGCGATCTTAGAGAACATAGGGCATTTAATTCCTCTTCAATTCCTTGTGCTATTATTTTGATTTGATCATACGCTGATTCTTTTTTTTCTTTATTTTTAATGAAGGAATGAATTCATCAGTCTCATTTCCTATTTAAGCCTACTTATGTTAGATAGTGCTTCACACTTCTGAGGGCTTCTTAATTCCATATCCAGCTTCCTGTATAAAGGTATAGAACGCTACCCTTTCTATTATTAGCCTGTAAAGGGAATCAAGGCTTATAAACTCCAATTCCGCTCGATCCCGTATGGGAATTGTATTTTCATTTCTGGGTGGAGGAGAAGCATCCGAAGCCTTTGCTTTGTTTTGGGGGCACCAAGTAGGGACTTCAAAATATCTGCAACTAGCAAATCTTGGTATTCATGAGCAGTAGCTTTGTTGGATTATTCAATTCCAGGAAATAGTAATTCGGATGGGCACCGAAATGCTCACAGTACTTCTGTACATCGTTTTTTTTTATTTATGATCAGCTACCTTCGGAGACCATGTCCTGAGTTTATTAGCCCTGTAGGCTACTCGATGCAGAGCTTCAACTCTGAATTCATTATGGGCAGATCTTGCATAATTATCATTGCCATGATCACCATGGCAAGACTTGGATGATATGTTCATTTCGTAGTCCTTAATTTAAAAATGAATTTTCCCCTTCCACATGCCATAAACTGAAATTGCTCAGTTTCATCTATTCATAAATTTATTAGCTTCAATTGAGTTTCTTCGAAGTTTTATAGCCCAT
>Ga0325411_1006279_pt1 | contig 13072 bp, 12 predicted proteins | sample PopdelMetagenome_13_FD_206181 | JGI IMG/M metagenome (GOLD analysis project Ga0325411, IMG submission 206181) | Populus deltoides microbial communities from Bellville, Georgia, United States - Xylem-PdIQD-R4 | ecosystem: Host-associated > Plants > Phyllosphere > Stem > Wood/Secondary xylem... | reverse complement strand
TTTTTTACATAACCATGAGCACTTCTACCAAGAAATTATGTTTAATAAAGAAAGATTAGATGCATTCCTGAAACAAGAGTGGATCTAGCAGCAGCATTGTAAATACTATCTCAATGGGACAAGTGAGAGGCTTATACAGTTTCACCTCTGATGATATGATTTGCAGAATTAAGTATACAAACGTTGCTAAATGAACAAGAGGAGGATACTGAGTAGTTAGGGCCCATCCATCCCTGAAACTGGCCAAAGGTAAATTTCTGGAATGTTGCAACAGCAATTAATTTTACACTAGGGCACTAGTTCATCCGACTGTTTTTAAGCTAACCAAATCCATGCATTTTACTCTCTGCTTGCTGTTTTGAACCTTCTAGGAGTCTTGAATTTATAAGATGATGCAACTTCACTTACCTTCAGACCTCCAAATGAAGCATATAAAGCATAAACTTATCTGCCCTCTTCGAAAGCTTCGGCGAGACCCATCCAAATGGTGAGAAAGACTTGATTTTTCCAGCAATTTTCTGTTACAACTAATACTGAGACTGGGAGTTATAAAGTTGATACAACCACTTTTTGCAGTAGTTTTTGAGCCAAAGAAAACATACAGTTAGAAATTCTGCACAGTGAAAGCACTCAATTCTACTTATCCCGCTAACACCGTCGGGAAGATTGGTGTAGAATACATCTAAATCATGACCAATTGAGGTTACAGCACCCATTCCAGTAACAACAACACGCCGTTGCTCTTTAGTAGGCCTTCTTCTCTTCATGATCAGACCGCTTTCAGTTTGAACAGCCATAGCAATAATGAATCCTAAAAGCATGGCAGAATCAATACTTTCTAAGAAATTTTATTAACCTCTACAGGCTTTCAATTTTAACCGAAGTACTAGATTCTTACGCCTTTGCTTTTGATTCATTGGTGCTGCTTTTTATCAAATAAGTGAGAAAACGTGGTCGCCCAAGATGGCTGGAGACAAAGACAACCTCTTTACACTGTGGAACTCCTCAGAGGGCTCAAAAGATTGGAAAGAACTCATTGATATTTGGATGCCAGAACCATAGAATGATGAAACTGAGTTACATGAACGCTTGTCAGCACCACCAATATCGATGCTGCATTTGGACACAGCTTCCCTGGTCTGTTCCTTCTGCTCATTGTTTTTGGATATTCAGACATAGGAAACCTTAGAGGCTGATCTTTCTCACAAGCCAGAGACATATAAAGAGGCGGGAAGACACATAAAGGAGAGGTCATTGAAGTAGCAGCCACATTGATAAAGCAAAGAGTTGACACAGAAAGAAGCCAAACAAGGGCGACGAATGTAGACGCTTGCCGTTTCTAATACATTGTTAAGAAAGTTGCTATGCCATATGTTTTTTAAAATAGTATTTGTTCTATTTTTTTTAAATATATTAAAATATAATATTTTTAAAATCAACATTTCAAAACTTTTAGAAAATATTAAAAAAAATATTAATTAAATATTTTTTAAATCAAAAACATTTTTAAAATACATCCAAAAATAAAAGTAGAGTGGAAGTCAAATATATTCTCGATAGCTCAACATTGTAATTTAAAAATCCTTATATCAACCCTAATTCCCGCTTAGCAGCAACGGAAACATTATTTTTGAAAAATATCATTATTTATGTTTCCATCAACGCTTCCCTTATATAAACCCTTTTGATTTTAAAGAACAAAAACCCAAATCAAAGCAGTCAGCGCACTTAACAATGGTAACCTCTAAACAAAAAAAACCCCAAGATGAACAACAAGAAGAAGTTTCTAGTACTGAAAGTGGAGGGTCCGACCCGGATTATGATTCTGATACTGACCCAAGTTACAGCATTATTGAAGAGACTCGAAGCAATCTCTCAAGATTGTCTATCAAGAAGAAATCAAAGTCACGGTTAGTGTAATTAAATCTCGAGAATCCTGAACTGTTTGCTGTTAAGAAAATAACATTGTAATGTTGTTGTCTGGTTGAATATTTCGGTGTAGCGTTGCAAAGGATCTGGACCTGAGCTTTGATAAAGACCCAGGAGAAAAAGAGACGAAATTGGCAGAAGTAGATGAGAAAAGTTATGAGGAAGTTCAAAAGATCATACAAGGTTAGTAATACAGTCAATAATCTCATATACACGCAAGTAAACACTAGTTTTATATTAGAGCATGGAGGGCAAGATAGTGATAACTTACATGGGTTTAGATTCTTTGAGATTGGATTTTGATTTCTTGCTTTGTGACGTGATGGAAGCTGGGAAGTTAGAGGGGCTCAAAGTGGAGCAATGTAAGGTCTATTTGAGGAAGAATAAATTGAGACTGACCGGCAAAAAGGACACACTCATCCAGCGCGTAAAGGAGCATCAAGAGTAATCTTGCATCTTCTTTGAAGCTACTGATTTTTTTTTTCTTTTTGTCTGTCGTTTTGATTTTTTGTTTATCTTGATGTAGGATTTTGAGTGGCGGAGGGGAGAAAAAGTACCCCATATCTAGCTTTGTTTTGGACTGTAAAGGTAAACCACATTAACTTATTATTGATTGATTGATTTTAATGCTTGAATGCATAACCAGCCTATAAGACAAGAATAAGGGATAACTTTTAGTAGAATGGGTGATGGATGCTCTATCGATCAATTTCCATGATGCACAAAACCATTCATAAATGATTTTGGTCATTTTGTTCTTTCATGTGTCATCAGCTTGCACTGTTCTAGCTTAGTTTTCTTCACTTTCCTTCAAGTTTATACCTGAGACATGTCATTGCTTTTATGCAGGGGATGCATGCAGAGGTGACATTGTCATGTTTGACCAGAATGTTTACGATAAGTATGTCTTTGGAATAACATCTTTGATCTACAAGACACTCCTGTTTGATTATGCTGTAAATTACCATTAATTGTGATATGTAGGATACATATGTTGCGATTAGTCTAGTGAAATTTCTCTAATACTGTATTGTTTTTGCTTGATTTATATCTGTTTCTGGTCAGGTATAATATAGCATCACGAAGTGCCATGGGTCCTCCTATCGGAACAAGGATGGTTGCAGGTAAAATTGTGCAGGAAAGCTATGGTGCTGCCAAGCAACAGCATACATTTACAGTGAGTTAAAAGCCACATGTGATTTGGTATATCGAATTAAATGTAAGACGATGAACATACGCATGCCAAACTCTGATCTTGCACTAACATGTCTTGACAATGCGTTCAACCTTTTTGTAAGTGATTGAAGAGACAAAATTACAGAAGAAATTGAAGTTATTTTAACCTGTATTTTTTCTGTCTTATCTGTACCTTGATAATTTTTAGGAGATGAATACTTGTATGTTGATTTTCTTGTGCAATGGAGGAGTAAGTCTTCTGTGAAGTAGAATTTTTGATAAGAGCTCTATTTCAGTTTCTAGAATTGTTCTGTTTATTGAAGGAAGTGAGTGGCTAGCGGAGTAGATTGAAGTGGCAACTGTGAGTCTGTTTTTTACTGTACATTCGATGCATCACCTTTGAATTGCACATCCAATTTCAATAAAAAATAACTCTGGTTATCTTACAAAGTGAGAGGATCAATATCAGAGAGCAAATAAAATGTTTTTGATATTTATGTGACCAGATAGAAGTCCTTTGGAGCAAAGGGGAGAATCCACTCCCTCCACTTCATCCCCTCCTAATAAAGGGTCGGAACCTGTATCGAATGAAGACCTTAAGACAGGTTTATGCTGTGTAGATATGATTTTTCTTAAGACAAGTAATGTTCATTTATTTGAAAAGAAAAAAAAAATCTCCCCTCAAAGGCAAATTGATTTTTATCATTGCAGAGATGGGAAGATGAAGGAGAAAGGCGCAAGATTCTTCTCGAAAAGCACTTAAGAGGTTCTCTCGCCAGGTCTAACAGAGAAACCAGGATCCAGGAGAAGGAAGGGAGGAAAATGCTCAGGGTAGAAAGGTACTCTGATTTATTGTCATGTTGGAATATTGTTGAAAATGATAAGCAAGCCAGTGAATCAAAAGTTACCTGTTATCTGGTAGACATGTGCAGCTATGTTAACATGCTAAAGTTTTCTGTACTTTAGGGCCTTGAAAAAGGAAGAGACAAACAAGAGTCGCTCTCAGTTAAATCCCCGCACAAGTTTAAACAATGGGTTGTCAAGGATGGATCAGAGACAACCCTTGAAATGTGCTGACCGCTATCGTCCAATGGGATCACCACACAGACAAGGCTGCGAACAACCTAAACTTCATGCAAACCGAGGGGAAAATGATTATCACGGCCAAGTTCCTGGAAACTCAGTCGAGTACAGTGACATCCAGGATGATTTTTGTTCAAGGTCTCCCAACTTCTGTAGAAAGCCACTGGCAAGCATTCATAACTCTAGTCCAACTAGATCATCACCGCATAGACAAGGCGGCTACCAACAAATACAGCTATGCAGATACTTTGCTCAAGGAAGATGTCATTACGGTCACGATTGCAAATTTGTGCATGAATCAAGGGAGGGACAGCTATGCAGATACTTTACTCAAGGAAGATGTCATTACGGTCACAATTGCAAATTTGTGCATGAATCAAGGGAGGGAGGTGAGCAGAGGAGAGAGGAGAGAGGTGGGCCTTGTAGCCCAAGGAGAGAGGAGTGGCCTCCCAACCCAAGAAGGCTGGAACGAAGACCATACTTGTTCTGAAACTTTCCACTACTGTGGAAGGGTTCAATATTTTGATATTTTCCACTTCTGTGGCTCAATAGATCGAGCTTTGTCAAGATGTTTTCTCTCATTAGGACAGGTTTCTGTGGAACTTGGTTTATTTTGAATAGTGGGTTCGGTTGATATATATAGCTCTCGAGAATTCATCAACGATATGCTCAAATTTTCTTCATGGTACAATAGTTGGATCAAATTCTTACATTCATAAATACAAGTCTATTCTTCATGGAACATGGGCTTAGTGCATTCAAGAATGACCTTAAAGTTTGATGATTTTAGAATTTCAACAACAAAATTTAATATTTTTTCTATAGCCATCTTTGAACCACCTGGTGCATCGACTAAGATTAGTTTTTTAAAAGGAAAGGAGACAACCCTGCTGTTTCCTCCTGGCTGTCTCAGCCACTCCTTTTGGGCTAGACCTCGTCAAAACCAAACAAACATGGTAGGGCAGAAGAGAAGATGGCGTGCGAGGGAAGGAGAAATGAATAAAAACATGGTAAGAAGAGAAAAAATAAAGAAAAAGAAAGAAAGAAAGAAATGATGGGATGCCTAAGACACGGAGCTCCAATTAAAATACGAAAGTCTTTATCAAAACGAATTCGTCGACACCAAGGACGCTATGGTGGCTTCTTGTCCACATGCTGGCATTTGTATTATATGCGCAAACAATTTCATGTCAATCACCTGTAATTTTCAGCTTACCTGTAAAGCAAATTAAACAATTATTTTTCATGATTACTCTCACTGCAACTTCATAATACACACGGTAATTTTACATAATTAAGATGTATAAATACTTCGGTTAGCATAGATATTTCGGATCATGACACAGTCTCGGAAAGCTAAAATCTAATATGAAGTTTTTCATCATATTCTTTTCAAAAGCGAAGCTTTCATATTGGTGTATTCGGGTAGATTAACAAAGAAGGCTATTCCTTATGACTTCTGCAACCCAATCCGCAGCTCCATTAGCTCTCCTCTTAGCTTTACATCCCTTGAATTGCTGCGAGGGGGGGGGGGGGGGTTCCCTTTGCACGGAACATTCACTCCATTTATGTCATTAAAAAAGAAAGCACCGACAATATTAGAAAAAAAAAAAAAGGGAAAATGCAAAAGTCGATCTCACTCTTATGTGGATGTTCCACCATATATCACTTTTCCTAATACCATATCGAATAGAAAAGGACAAAATAGGATGGTCATATGGAGAGAGAAAGAAGCTACTGTTTGCTGACAGTCGATGATATGATGAATGATGACAATACCAGTGTTTCCCTCTTCTGGATACCTTGATTAGCAACACCTGTTTCAATCCTTCTCTTTTTCCCTGGAGCTTTCTACTACCGTGGGTATGTTTTTCTTGCAGTTTTCTTTGTTTTTATAGCTGGGGCATCAGCACAACCTGTTTTTCTTGCAGTTACGCTTCTTGATTATCCTGTGATCTTGAATGGAAACAATTTGTTATTTTCGTATCAGTCTCGCATGTTTTAGCGTTTCAAATAGTACAATGTTGTAACTACAAGTGCTAAATTTACAGTTTATACCCTGTGTTAAGAATTGAGATAGTTCACTCGAACTTGCACATATATATACCTTCTGCTTTGCACAACCTATCTAATTTTGAGGCTAGTTCAGGGTTTACTGTCACCAAAATAATATTCATTGATTGTCGACTACAAGACATAAGAAATTTCGACGCACAAAATGAGAGCATCACCTTTCATTGCAAATTTTAACAATTAATGTGTTCCCTAGTCTTTTTATGGTTTTTACTGGAGCTTAGGCTTCTAAAAGTGCTGTCAAGCAAGATATTTGACTGTGGTCCAAGTTTCCAGGTTAAATGGCAGATGAAATAGTTAACGTGAATGAGTTCCAAGCATTGGCTAGGCAAGCCCTTCCAAAAATGTACTATGACTTCTATGCTGGGGGAGCAGAGGATGAGCACACGTTAAAGAAGAATGTGCAAGAATTTCAGAGAATCATGTAATGCCTTGAAATTATTTCCTGATACGTGTATAGTAAAGGGCATGAAATTTAACCTACCGCTTTTACTCAGATTGCTGCCTAGAGTTCTTGTGGATGTGAGCAACATAGCTTTGTCTACTAATATATTGGGCTACACTATCTCGGCGCCGATTATGATATCCCCAACTGCATTGCATAAGCTAGCACATCCTGAAGGTCTTAACCTCTGACTGAAGAGCTATTAGTTTGTACATTCATTCTTCATCCTGCTTTTACCAGCTTTTCCGTCTATCCCAGGAGAGCTTGCCACTGCCAGAGCAGCAGCTGCATGTAATACTATAATGGTACAAATGAAGAGTATTCAGCCTTAATATTTTTTCCATTTTGCTTTACATGCTTGGATAATGGGATTTATTTCTTTCCAGATTTTATCCTTCTCAGCTTCCTGCAACGTGGAGGAGGTTGCTGCCAGCTGCGATGCTGTTCGATTCTTTCAATTATATGTAATTAGACCTCCATATGCTCCTTTTTTTTAGTAGTCTCTCTTTTAATTTTAAAAGTGACAAAAGTATTCTCTCAACTCTATTTTGTAGTGCAACAGAAACAACTTTTAGCAGGATTCTTTCACATTTTCTATGACACTTATAAGTGCCAATAGAAAGGGTTTATTTTAATTTCTTCAATTGAGGCAACTCTGCTGTGGTGCTAACATGAATAGGAATATGGGAACTAAACTGTAAGCATGTACTCTTCTGCATGTGATTAGGTATACAAAAGACGAGATATAGCTGTTAACCTTGTGCAGAGAGCTGAAAAGAGTGGATATAAGGCTATCGTCCTAACAGCTGACACTCCAAGACTTGGTCGAAGGGAGGCAGACATAAAGAATAAGTAGATATCATTTCTTCCTCTCTCATTCTGTATAAACATTATAGGGATTTAAGAGCTATTACAGCTTGTTTTAAATGTTCTAAACCTCTTCATTTGTTGGTGGAATGTGACATTAATTTAGTTTAATGTTGATTGTAACTACTATTCTATCTTAGTTTCCACACAAAACAAAAATGCATGTATTTAAAGATATATGCACTTGCATCCCCAAAATGAATTCATCTGTCGTACTTCTGCAGACTGATTGTGCCCCAGCTGAAGAATTTGGAAGGTCTAATGTCAACTGATGTTGTGTCTGTGAGTAAATTATTGAAATGGGCATCAAGCTTGCGTTCATTTAAAGGAATCTTTCATATGATACCCAAGCATTGATGCACATAGCTTTTAATTTTTGGACTTTCGATGTGGAGTGGTTGTTTCCGTTTTTTACTTCTTCCTTTTAAGACTCACAGATCTGAACTCTTGCAGGATAAGGGTTCGAACTTGGAAGCTTACGCCAATGAAACCATGGATCCTTCTTTGTGTTGGAGGGTAAAAACCAGTAAACTCCTATTTAATTACCTTGCGATTTATTTATCATACCCTTATTTTCAGGCTGTTCTTTACACCTGCATGAGATGCCCACTCAATAGAAGATTTGAGTATAGAGCCAGTTGTCATAACCAATTCTGAAAGCAATGCGGTTTAGCTGGCTGATTCATGGACTTTATTTTGCAGCCTTATTGATTATAACCCTGGCATTCATACATAACATAAACCATTACAAAAATTCCTATATTAACAAGTGCTTCGTTACACCGGCAGGATATAGCATGGCTCAAATCCATTACAAACTTGCCTATTCTGATCAAGGGAATACTCACTCGTGAGGATGGTAAGATCAAAGTCTTATCTGATGATGTTTGTATCACTCCGTTTTCTATCTTTCATCTTGGTCTTGAACAAAACATTTGAACACTCTTATATCAAAGTCTTATCTGATGATGTTTGTATCACTCCGTTTTCTATCTTTCATCTTGGTCTTGAACAAAACATTTGAACACTCTTATACTCTCTTTGAGATTATCAGTCATTGATCAGCCAACATAATGGTATCTGGAATATGTAAGCTAGATCCTTTACACACTGGAGGTTATTTGCAGCCATTAAGGCCATAGAAGTAGGTGCTGCTGGGATTATCGTCTCCAATCATGGAGCTCGTCAGCTTGATTATACTCCAGCCACAATCTCAGTTCTGGAAGAGGTAGAATCATTTCACCGAATGCAGACAGCCTAAATTATACTCCTTATCTAGGCAATTCAATTCACACGGAAATGTACTTTTTTTGCAGGTGGTTCAAGCTGTAGGAAGGAGAGTTCCTGTTCTCCTTGATGGAGGAGTACGGCGAGGAACAGATGTTTTCAAAGCGCTGGCCCTTGGTGCACAAGCAGTTCTTGTAAGTTAAAACAAATCAATATGATCTTCCACTAATTATCTCTTTGACCATTGATGAGCAGTGCTGCCTAAATCTCATAGCCATGTTTATTCCAAATAAATGCCTTGCAACGAGCAGCAATCTGTTGTATACGAACATATAACAAAAGAAGTAACCTGGTGCTCTGCCCCTTCTAGTTCAATATTTTCCTTCAATTTATTTACTCATCCAACAATGCAACCTTAAGCAAAGTATTAAATATTTGAAGTGAACGAGCATTGGTCATTGCAGAACTAAACAGCTACTGATCACTCATCTTCTATTATTGGCTGCAAAATGATAAATGTCTTTGCTACTGCTTCGGACCGCAGTTGATACATGTATATATCAATGCAGGTTGGGAGGCCTGTTATTTATGGGCTAGCAGCAAAGGGAGAAGCAGGGGCGAGAAAGGTGATGCAAATGCTGAAGGACGAGCTTGAGCTCGCCATGGCCCTCGCAGGCTGCCCTAGTGTGAAAGACATTAGCAGGAGCCATGTAAGGACTGACCGCGACAGCCTCCAATCATTTCTCTAAAATTGTCTTAAAATCACAAGCAATATGTATGGGTGATTCCCATCCTTCTTAGGAACTTGACGGATTTTTGTAATCCTTATTTCTAACTAAGATATTTATCAAATAAAATGAATTAGTACTCATAATTACTCAACTTGTACATCTCTAAAAACAAAATAAAGTAGTGTCAGCATCATCTCAATTTAAATCCTTGAACAATCTCAGGTTTTTTCTAACCAAATTCTGGTCGAGTTGTACCTGTCATGTCGATACCATACTGTTCCATATTCATATTGTTGCGTGGGCATCTCTGAGATTTTCCAAGTTAATATACTAAATACCTAATTTCCATACATGACGCTATAATAGTAAGACCATTACTTTTATGTAAAATGACAAAGATAATGCTTGATTTATTTATTTTGGTTCTATTTTGGTATTAAAATTGTTAAATAATATTTATTTAATTTTATTTATTAAGGATAGAGTAGTATATTCAGTTTAACCTATATATAATTAATTTGTATTTAGGTTAACTCTAAGCATTCATAATAAATATATTATTGAAAATTCTATTCTCCTTTTGTGTTTGATCTTATTTATTTTAACATTGTATCAGAGCTGGTTTTATGAAACAAGACTTAATCTTAAACACAGCTTTTGCGGATCCAACTACTTGTTTGAGATTTTTGGTATCCATAGGAGCTTTAGAAAATTTAAAAACTTGTGACATTTCTGATTGTAGTGGATGTAAACTAACAAAATTTTTCTCTTTAGCTTTTAATCGAAGTATTTCTGTTTATTTTTCATCATTTTATTTCATAAACTATGAGGGCTATCTTCACGAATAAACAAAATCACGTTGATACCGTAGAACTGGTGGTGAGATATCATCAAAGGTATGAAGCATAGCACCATTGGAACAAGATACGTGTTGCTGAAAATAGTACTCATGTTCAAAGAAAATCACATTTCTGGACATACGCAAACGATTAGTAACAACATCATAACATAAAAAACCTTTTTGACCAGCGCTATAACCCATAAAAGCACACCTTGCTGACTGAGCTGTAAGCTTGTGACGCTCATGAGAAGGCAAGTGAACAAAGCAAACATAACTACATGTATGTAAATTGTGGTAGTCAGGATGCATATCCCAGTTATTATCCACCATTTGTCCAACAGAAATTAAATTAGCAGACAGCCCAGGAGATACAAATACATGAGGAAAAGAAGGTCTAATATCACCAATAGCTATAATCGAGAGATTACTGCCATTAGCTATCTGAATATTTTATGTGCCACTATACTCCCGGAGATTACATAACAAATCAGATGAGCCAGTCATATGATTGATGCTCCAGAATCAACAATCCAAGAAGAAGAGACAGTATTACCTTGACCTTGAAGTCAAAGCGTAGAGAATACAGTGATAATAATTTGTTGTACCATTTCTGGAGTGACAGTGGTCATGGAAGTAGAGCCATCAATCTGATGGTTTACAACAGCAGCTTGAAAAGCTTGTGCTCTCTGATTTTTTGGACGTGTATGGAATTATTTAATAATGTGTCCATTTCGCTTACAGTAACTGTAAAATTTCTTGCCACAATTGCGGGCAATATACCCATACTCCTTACAGCTGTATCATTGTATAGTTCCTTTGTCTCGATTCTTTCCTTGAGCAGCATAAGCAACATTGACAACCTCATATGTCTCCTTAGATTCACCTATTACAAATTGGGTAGCCATTCTTTGTTCTTCACGTAATAATTCACCTAGACAGACATCTAAAGAAGGAACTGGATCTCTATTCAGCAATCCAGCACGGGCAATCTCAAATTCTAGTCTTAGTTTCGAAAAGAACTAATCTCGCTTACTAACTTCATAAACTGCTTGAAGACTGGGTAAAGCCTTTTTATACACCTTAAAATAGATAATACCAGAATATTTGCTCCATAGATTAACAAAACCAGAATAATATTGCTTAATCGAGAGATTACCTTGACTGAAATTACTGATGTTGAATTCAAGTTGAAAGCGTCTTGCAGTATTATCTTGATGATATATATGCTTTAGGTAATCCCATATCTCTCTAGCTGTACCAAAGGAATGTAAATTGTTCACCATATGGCCTTCAATAGATGCTAAAATCCAAGAAATAATTCGAGCATCCTTTGTCTCCCATTGACTAAATTCTGCATCATTTGCAGGAGCAGGAAAGGTCCCGTCAATATGCCTCCAAATCTCCTTCCCTTTCAAAAACGTCCTGAACTGAAATTCCCATGCCGCATAGTTCTTGCCTGTAAATTTGATACTCAAAGTTTCTGTGGACATTCTTAAAAAATCAAAACTAGAAATCTTAAAGCAAGACTGTCAGCCAAAAGTAAAACGAAGTTGTTGATTAAAAAATCAACACAAAACAAAAGATAAATTAGAAGGTTACAGAACCTTGCTCTGATACCATAAAAAATTTGAGTAAATAACTGAGGTAGTGTTTGTTTCTCGGAAAGAAGTTTCTGGAAAACCACTTTCCAAACCTTTCTATGTTTGTTTTTCATTAGGAAAGTTGGTCAACGGAAAACACTTTCCAGTTAAAGGAAAATTTGGCTTAGTTTTCAAAAAAGTGTTTTCCTGAAAAATTTGGACAGAAAACACTTTCTGGAAGTTGTGAAAAATTTAGAAATGTCATATTATTTGCTGATTATATCAAATTTGATTCTCAAACTTTTGATTTCTATATATATTTGTTTTGAATATTTATTTTTCAATTTCATCTCTTAAAAATTTAAATTTTTTCCTCATTTTTATAATTGTTATTCGCTTTTTCCTTATCATTTTTTTAATGAAATTTTTTATCTATCAAATTTGGTCCTCATTCTTTTAATTTTTACTTATTTTATTTGAAATAATTTATGAAATGTTAATTATTATTATTTTAATTTCTTCATCTTTCATGTTTTTTATTTTTTAGATTTGATCTCTATTATTTTGATTATTATTTATTTCATTTGAGATAATTTATAAAATTATTATTTTTTTTCAATTTCATTCTCATTAAACTTTTTAATTTGTAAGATTTGTTCCTCATTATTTTAATAAACTTGAGAAAAATAAAACATTAATAAGTTATTTTCCAGCTCATTTTCCATGACTTAACCAAACACTGGAAAATATTTTCCAACTTATTTTCTATTATACTATCAAATATCAGAAAATAATTTACTTTCATGGAATTCACTTTAAAAAAAAACTACTTTCAAGCAAATAAAAGTAACCTAAATATCCTCTTCATGATACTTCTTTTTATTAACTAAAAATTATTGTACAATCTATTTTGATAATAAAATATAAACAACTAATACACCAACTGCTGATATTCTAAGCCATGATTTCTTGATTATGGTCCATAATGTCTGCCACTGACAAGGACTATTTAAAAGGATAGATGGAAAGCGACCCGGCGAACGTGGATGAGTTTCAGAAATTGGCTACGCAAGTCCTTCCAAAAATGTATAACTCGAAATATATATATATTTAAAAAAAA
>Ga0325411_1006278_pt1 | contig 13073 bp, 8 predicted proteins | sample PopdelMetagenome_13_FD_206181 | JGI IMG/M metagenome (GOLD analysis project Ga0325411, IMG submission 206181) | Populus deltoides microbial communities from Bellville, Georgia, United States - Xylem-PdIQD-R4 | ecosystem: Host-associated > Plants > Phyllosphere > Stem > Wood/Secondary xylem... | reverse complement strand
CTTGAACAAGAACAATTAATTAAACTGTTAATCAGATTTCTCTATCTTATCGATGTGTTAGGTTTTAAGAATTAATGTTCAGTAATTCTGCATATTATCATGCTTTAGTACAAGACTACAAGATCTTGGTGATGGAACAAAAAAAAACAAATCTAACTGTTTGGGCTCGGGGCAGATAGCTAGACATGCTAGCAGCTTGGGTTCGGCCTGAATTAATAGCCTCTCCATTAATGATTTCAGTATTTTACCTGACTGTTGCTAACTTTGTGGGGCTTTATAATTCTGATTTACATATGAAATTTTATCCCAAGATTAAATAATATATCAGAAGACTTTTCATTGAATTTTAACCCGATGTAACGGTTAAATTAAAAATTATATATAATAATGTAAAACTAGATAGTATATGATTTAACACTAAAAATCTAAATTTCCTCTTTAATCCTTGCATGTTTAGTATTAATCATTGCACTATATCCTTGATGTTATTTTTTTTATTTAAAAATATATTTATTTTAAATTTTTTATCTTTCTTATTCTATTATCTATTGAAAATCATTATTGTTTTCACTGATGTTATGAATTTTGAACTCAAAATTTATAAATCTCTTTTCAACTTCCACAATACCTTTAGGTTTAGTTATGGAGGTCATCATCTCTATTGCTTGCCACATTTATTCATTTCTTCCCATCTCGAGTTTCCATTATTCGTCGGGATCTTACCACCTTTGATCCCACGTTTATGTAAGGTTTTACATAATATTTTTTTAATTAATAATAACTCTATTTAACCCATATTTATCGATTTTATACCGAGGATTTACAACCTTGATCAATGAAGTATAAAACTATTCTCTTTATGAGAATGACTATACATTTTTCCTAGTATAACTTTTCTCAATATGAAACTCGTAATGGAGAACTATATTTGAGTAGAAAAAGTAAGCATGATCAAATGGGAACACCCTTGTTGCTAGAGAGTATAATCTTTCCCATGCCATCAATTTCCTACATGCATCCAAGAGAAGCATTAAGAGGTCCTTTCATGACTGACTAGCATTCTCTAAGCTCATGACCCATACATGTGCTGGGGTATTAGTTTTCATTCAGGAAAATGATTTCATATGATACCCACCTTCTATAAAAGTGGCATAAACATATGGAACCATTATAAGTTCTATTATTTTTACCATAACCATGATCATGATACTAAGGATGTGATACTCTGAAAAAAGATAAAAAAGATTGATCGTTAATTGTCATATTTAATCATTTTTAAGGAAGGAAACCTAACTCTTTAAATAATTAGAGAAAGATCCTCACCATGAATTATTAGAGATCACATAATCTCCATAAATTGTATCTCTACTTGAGAAAATATCTTAAACATTTTAATAAAAACAATAATGTTTCTCTACGTCTTTAATGTATTTAACAAGAATCTCCATTGTGAGATCTATGTGTCTACATTGAATTTTCCATGTCTTCAAACATATTTTCAAGTCTATAATGAAAAATCTCCATGTTAAGATATCCATGTCTCCAAAATAATTCTCAAGGTCCCTAAATGTGTTTATAATGTCTCCAACAAAAATATCCATAGTGAGATCTTTATTGAAATCTCATTGTCTTTATATAGCATCTCCTTACACAATTCTTTAACTCCACTTTCATGATCGCAAAGCATTCTCTATTTTCTAATATACTGTACTATAAAAGTAATACATGAAACCGATTAAATTTTCATCTCTCTTGTAGAAACATTAATAAAAAATATGAGAAATACTCTCATGTAAACATATTAACCAATGTCATAAAAAGGTAACAACAGTTGTATAAAACATAAGAATTTACTTTCCTCCTACTTGTACTAGTTAAATCTTTCAAACATGATTGTTCAAAGACTTAGGGGGCAATTGATAATACAATAAAAGAAATATATATTTCTAGCCGTTTAGGCCAAAACCTAAATGGTCGGGATCTTGGTCATTCAAGTCTGGATTTAATGGCTCTCCCTCGCCCAATCCCAACTTACCTCTGTCTATCTAATAATGACCTAAGAACACATCCCAACTTACGTACCACCCATTAATGCATGCATATACATCGCACATATAAATTCTATATGCATATTCAGAGTGCACATATTACGTGTACATTGTGCACATTCAAGCGCACACATAAGCACACATATATGAGGCATGATACACTTTATACACAAAACATATGTGCAGGAGTGACACATCATGTGCATATATAAGGTAGGCATCACGTTTCTTACCAATGGATATTCTTTGCCCACATCTAGCACTACCAACTTCACCAGCAATGACACAACAAGCATTACTACCAATGATAATAAATAATACAACATCTTTGGTTGTTGTAAGTTGTAAGAATGATATACGAGAATTTCCCATCATAATACTTATATATGCCTTAATTGTGGACCTCGTACATGCACACAACTTTTTGAATAATATTTATCACTTTCTCTTTCTAACTTTCCTAGCCTTCAATTTTATAATTCGAAAGTGCTTTCAAGTATAGGGTGGTTCAACTAAATTCTTGAATTTTGTTATTTGTAGGAAATTGATGGGAAATTAAAATCAGTTCGTTTAGATACGATGGGGACTAGCTCACCTTGAATTTCTTGACAAGTAATGGAATGAAATATAAATGTGGGCTTTGATAAGCAACCTAAGTTTTTCATTTTATTTTACAAAGCAGAAAGCCTTTACCAATAATAATATGACACAAAAAGGTATGGAAAATGTTCTTTGCTTACTCTCACCACTTAAATTTATCTTCAAAAGAGGGAGGGATTATAAATTTTCCTTTTCCTTTTATTTTGTAAAGTATAAAGGAAATTTTTTTGATGTATCGTTTAATTTAAGAATGAGAAGGGGAAAAAAAAAAGAAAACTTGAAAGCTTGTTGCATAACTTATTAAAAAAAGCTAAAACAAGATTGAAAAATAGTGTAGCATCTGAGTGAGAATATTGTTCACTAAAACAATGTTTTTATATTTTTTTTTCCCTTCCCACTAAAATCCTTAAAACTAGCTATTGGGAGCATTGAAGTCTTTTCACAAGACCCACTAGTCACTACCAAATTGACTAGGAATAAATAAGTCTTTTTCTATTTCAAAAGCACAGTAAAACAACTAAAATATCATTGAAAGCAAAAACATTAATATTGGCATTAAGGGGTATTTTTGTATTTTCATAATGCTTTTTTTTTCCTGTTATTATTAGGTCAGCGGAGTAACAATTTGGTACTTAACCAAATATAAAAAAACAAAAAGCACAATAAAATGATTAAATACCTTTTAAAGCAACAAATTTAAAATCAGTGTCAAGAAGCTTTTTTTGGCTTTTCACAATGATTTTTTTTTTGTTATTATCAAATAAACTTAGGAAAAACTAGTATTTTAATATATATAAAAAATAAAAATAAAAAGTTGTTGGTGCGCGCTATGCAAGTGCTAACATATGAGAGGCATCTGTACTTTTTAAATGGCGTGTGCAGTGCCTCTTAGCAGCCAAAATTCTCCTTGCACTATGTCATTAGAAGTGCAATTTTGTCCTCTTATATCTGCGGTGGGAATGTGGTCGTTGATGGCACTATTTATCATTAACGATGCTTTCTTTCCCCCTAGTTTTCTCTCTCCTCCTTTTAAAATTCACAGTAGCCATGCATAATTTTAAAGTTGTTATCTCATTTATGAGGATTTCCACTTCGATCTTTATTTTTTTTGATTTCTAATTGTTGTTCTTGGTCCTTTTATATATAAAAAAAATGATATGTTTTCAAGTTCATCCCATAATCCTAATTTGAGATACATAGTTTTTTTTTTTTCAATTTGATCCTCATTCTCTTAATTGTTTTTTTTAATGATGTTTTGTTAAATTTATTTTTCTTTTGAGTTTCACCATTCAATTAAAAATTGGTTGTATTTCTTATTTCAATTTTCATCCTTATTCTTTTGATATTTTGGGTCCTTTTAATAAATTGATTTTTCTTATCAATTTTACCCTTCAATCAAAATTAAAATCTATTTTATGTTTCAATTTTGATCCTCATTCTATTAATTGCTATTTTTTTTTAATATTTTTGTATAATTGAAATTCTTTTTTCAATTTCATGATTTAATATTTGATTAATTGAGAATTTTATTTTATGATTTTTCTAAATAGGGTACTACCAATCTAATAACACAAGTTGCGGGTTTTAAAAGTTAATGCGGGTTGATATTTTTTTTTATAAAAAAAATATGGGCTTTGTGATTAAAAAAAAGAGGGTTTTGTGAGTTTTTTTAATTTTCTTTTCGATCGTGTTATCTTAGTCGTGACCAGGATCATGTGTTTGTCGAGATAACTCAAGTTGACTCGACCCTGATTACCATAATTACAAGTTTGTCATTTTTTAGATTAAAAAAATGATTTTGTATTTAAAGGGCTGTGAAATAAGCTACATAGTTGTTCCCTTTAGGAATTTATTTTTCAGGTTATTGTGATAACTTTATAACATAGTCCATCTATTATTGTTACCTTTTTTTATTGTTTAATTAAAATAAAACCAACTTATTTAACTTAGTCAGATGTATGACTCGAGTCATTAATTTATCTTTCTTCTATGTAATGCATTTGTGACACCTAATCATTATTTTCATGGAAAAAAATCATGCTCGCGGCGCAATGTAGGTCCATAACTAGTTATAATTATATGCAAAGAGAGCGAGATCATGAAAGAATAGAATTTGACTAGTCTATTAGCCGATACTACGCAACAAGTTGGAATAAAATTTCTTTTCAAATGCAAAAAAAGGGTCTAGGTATTGTTAACGTGTCTTCAAAAAGAAAAATAATTTTAACCATGAATTTAAAATTAGTTGTTTATTAGATGATATTTTTATCTAATATTGAGAAGAAAACATATTTGATCTACCTAAATCATTCTAGGTTGACATGCGAAACTTGCGAGGATAAATTTATAAATAGAAATGTAATTCATAAAAAATATAATGATAAAAAGAAGACATGACCTAAAAGAAATGGAGTTTATATAAATATTCAACTTCAATAATTTTTAAGAAAACAATTAAAATAATGCAAGAAAGATCTATATGAACCAAAATTTAATGAAATTAAGACAAGATAATCCAAGAAAAACAAGAATTCAATTCGACAACACCAAAATTTGGTATGTACCTATTCGGAAAAAATCAAGAAAATATTCAAGGAACTTTCGGCCAACCTTAAAATTCAATGGCTTTAATTTGATTATGCCCTAACTTGGTAGTTCAATCAATTCTTGCAATTTTTTCTTTAATTCTTCCCCTTTTTTATCCACACAATTTGGAAAGAACAAGATTTCTTTGTTTTTTTTTTTTTACTCTAGGCCAAAGTCAAGAAATATAGAAGATAAAGATGGAGAACATAATTTTTCTTTAATGTGTTTAGCAAAATCAAGAATCTAAGCAAGATGATTTTTTTTAATATAGTGTTTGATATAGAATTTGAAATAATAAGAGAAGAATAAACTCTTTATATATATATATATATATATAAAAGAAACAAAAGCCTAGCCAAAACTAGGAATAAAGAAAATCAAGAAATGACACAAACTAAAGATTAAAAGGTTATAACCTGATAATAACACAAGCTCTGATATCAACTGATGTGAACATCTCCCAATATACACTAAAATCAGATTTGAATTGTTTGCAACTTGAGTCAACAAGAACCTACTTGCCTTAGAAAATCAAAGTTATACGTAATGCTTACTTCCACCCTACACCTATAAAGAGACACGAATGAGCAACATAAAATCATAACGAAGTTGTCCAATCTTTCAATTAAGTCCAATCAAGAACTTAGTATGAGAATTACTCAACCACACAAAAGATAACAAAAATGTTTGATTTCTTTATTAAAAATCTCCCTAAAAAAGTCTTTACAAAAATATTTATCCTAGAAAGAACCATAAGTCTAATAGGATATCCCTAATAAATAGTAATAATAATCCAATGAATCAAAATTTAAATAAAGACCCTCATATTTATAAAATTCCTAATAATAGCTAAAAAAATAAATAAAACAATAGCATAACTAATTTAAATAAGAATAAAATCGTTTTTGTAATCTGCTGACAGAATCAAAACCGAACTTCAAACACATGGTTCTCTCTCGTCTTAAAGAATTAGAAGACATTCCATACATTATTAGAAAGCTATGGATGTCTAGTTTCCAATTAAACTTAAATCACATTAAGATTTATTCTAAAGATCTAGTTATGACTAGAACAATAGCCGAAGGTCAAAACTGACAGATTTGAATCTTATTATTTCAATATTTTTGTAATGTCTGAATGCTCACATACAAGCTTTTATTGAACATAAATTAAATTATTCAAGACTTGTACTTTATTATTTAATATTTTCATTAAGTCCACCTTAGTCCATGTATCTTGAAGAAGTCAATTGAAAGTTTTTTTGAACCTCTTAGCCGTAAGTCTTGTCATTAGACCAATTAGAACCTTTAACAAATCTTTTCGTGCTACTTGGATTGCATCAGTACCAAAATTGAATTTTTAACAATTAAAAAGATCGAGCACACCTATAAATAAAAAAAATGAGAAACCAAAATAAAATTTTTGTATGAAAATTGAAGTTGCTACCTATTTTAGCTATTCTTTTCACTTTGATCCTTTGTCTATTAATCCTACCCTTTCTTCCAAAAAAATATGCAATCGATCATCAATTTAGGCTAAAAAATGTTTAATTGTAAAAAAAAATTTGAGGACCAAATTAATTTTCTTTTTAAATTGATTATTTCAATCTATAGTGATTTGTTAGAGAATAAACGGTGTCACATCAACAGTAAAATCACCACACAACTTAGTTTTGTTAACGAGCCTTTTTTACATTGAAATGCATCATGTTTTGTTAGTTTTGATCAATATCCATTTAAGTTAGTTTGGATCAAAATCTATTAGTTTCGATGAGATTGAATTGTCAGTGATGAAATAGTAATTGTTAATCTTCTTATCAAATGCATCATGTTTTGTTATGCATAATCTTTTAAGAAGAGGGCTTTTGTTACATAAAAAGTAGCAATTCCTGTTCTTTGAGGCATTTCAAAGAATATATATTCCTGCAGGTGGGTTTTCCTTGTATTGTGGTTTTTGAATATGGTTTCAAGGACAGACTTCTGATATTCTCTTCTTTTGTTTATTTTTTTCAAAACTTTCTTGAAACAAGGTGTATGCTTACAAGGTGATAGTTAAATATAGATGAATTTTAAGTTCTTACTTCACATGGTTCTTTTTTTGTTGTTGCTGAAAGAATTACAGCTAGTTAGGAAGAGTAGGTTAGTGACTAACTTGAATGAATTGATGTTCTCTTGTAACTGGCATGAATTATTCTGTTAGGGTGCTTTTGTCATTGATCATTTAAGATTCTGTGGTGTTTGGTAGAGTTTATGCTTGATTGCTGACGCTTGTCTCTGGTCTGCTATCATAACACCTACCTTTAAGGACAATATGTGATGATGATTTCTTAAAATGTCACAAATGCTGATTTATGATTGACTAGTAAAAGTTCAGGAAAAAAAAATTGAAAAGAGAAGTTGGAAAATAGAGAGCTTATCAAGGCAGTCAGGAGTTCTATTCACACTGTAGGAAAAAAGAAAAAGAAAAAGAAAAAAAGAATTTATGCATGGTGCTCGTCTCTTTATCTTTATTGCCATTGCTAGATTAAGAACGCAGTGTGAATAGATGAGTTGCTCTCTTTTAGGCAAAGTTTATCTGTATATAGCAAACCTATGCATGACTATTCTAATCTTGATATTTGTATTGCAAATAGATGTCTTGTTTGCAAATAGGAGTTTATGGGAAAAGTAGAATTGGTGACGAATGCGTTCTTCAACTGTTTCGTATGCATTCTTTGGCATGACATGTGCGAGATAAGTCCAGTTTACTTCTCTTTTGGCTTATGTTTCCACTGCCATAAATAGATTTCTAAGGTGTTGAGCTTATTTTTAGAACAAAAATATTGTGGCCTAGTGAGTATGAAAAGTGTTTCATACCATATTGTTAGAAAATGGTTACTAGACATAATCCCAGCTAAATTTAAAATGGGTCCACTCATTTTTAGGATTTAAATTTTGTTGGAGATTATTTTCCAACATAAATTCTTTAACATGAAAAATTAACATGATTAAAATGAATTATGAGTGAATAAAAAACTGATCTTAAACAACATTGATAGACATGTTTTTGTTAAACCAAAAACCTTTTATCCTAAAAAAATACAAGATTGTTTTGTAGTTTATACTAGATAGTTTACCCACGCTACGCTATAGCCACACCATTTTTTTAACTAAAAAAAGAATGTCCAGGTCGCAGGGAATTACCTTTTTTATGGTCAATTGATCAATCTTGAAATTTCTTGAATCGTCTCCGTATGTAGCTTGTATTTCAACTCAAACCATTCAAGATTTTCCTCGACGTGACACAATCGACTTGGTGAGTTCAAAGACAAACTGAACGATTGATAGACATGTGGTATAAGTTTAAATATAAATTTTCAAATAACATATTTTAAAAAAAATTAAGACAATGATGTATTGGAAAAATTTGGATTTTGTAGTCTAACCCATCGAACCCATAACCTAGGTTACGGATTTCATCGAGTTAAAATTTCTTTTTAAGATTATTTTGTATTTAATCTTATGATAACAAAAATCATCATTAATAAAATTGAGCACCAACTCAATGTTAGGACATTTGTTTTAGACTTTGATAACTTCATATAAAGTAAATTCAAAAAATTATGAAGCTCGATTCCTAATAAACTGAAGTTAACTATCCAAACTCATGACCTGAGTCATGGACTGAATTAGGCCCAACAATGTTTTTTACGATTGTTTTTCTTTTATTATATGATAACAAATATGTTTCCGATCTTTCTTTGTTTGGTGTAGGAGATGATTCATTAACAAATTCTTTTTAGGAGAGAGATGATGATGCAATTCAAATTACACCAAAGTATCTATTAGAAGTTCCAAGTGGGTCAGTTACAAGATCAAGGGTAAAAAAGCTCAAATATACATTTAATGAGATTATTCAGAGTATTTTGGTTAAGATGAATTTCAATAAGGTTACAACTTCAACAAGTGATGATCAGATCATACTCAATATAATCTATATGTAAGAGGGGTCTGATCCATTTACAACATGGATCTAATTATTTCACAATGATAGGCTAATTAATTTTGGCAATTAGAAGATTATTTTTTATAATGTATAGTTTTATTTTAACAAATATAACTTTTTGCCCAACCATTGGACCGAGCTTAAATTCTATTAGAAGTCTCTAGAGGTCTTGTTCTATATTAGGTTAAACTTGCAAGTCAATCGAATATCGAGAAGGCCTTGCGATAAGGTCTAGAAGTTACTCATCATAAATTGTATTAGTTTTCTAATTGATTTAGGATCGTTTTTTCTATTTTATTTAGAATAGTTTTATTATTTTTTAGCATTTTTTTATGATATTTGTACCTATTATAAACACAATTATTTAGCTTGTATTTAATTTTTTTTATATAGACTTTGATATCAACAATTATTATTGTGTGTGAGATTTTGCTCATTCTTTTCAGTTCTTCATTGAACTACTTTGACTTATCCAATAAATAACCAAGTTTCATGACATCTTCTATACTTCTTTATAAGTGTTGGGTATGGGTTGGGATATTTATAGTCTCCGTGCCTCGGTACAGGTTATCGTCGTGTCAAACTCAATTTCGAACCTGATCTTAGCTTTCTTGGGAAGAGAAATACCCTAAATCAGGTTATATCACTTTTATCTTTAATTTTTTTTTGCATACGCCATTGTTGTTGAGTTCTTTATCTTCTTTAAAAACTAGTTGCGACATCAAGTAAAAAAAATAAATTATTTGCGATCTTGATTAAATATAGTCTTATAAATTAACAAGAACAAAGAAAATAGAAACAAAAGAAATTTTTAGGGTTTGCCGCAAATCTTTATTCTAAGAAACATAGAGTTCAACCATTTGCTTTAAATCTGAAAACAAAAAAAATCTTCATTCTTAGGGTTTCTTGGAGATAAATCTTAATTTGAGATATTTTAGGTTTATTTGGTTGGGTTTTCTTGAAAATTACTAAAAACACATGGGCAGTTTTTGTGTTAGTCTTTTTATGTATAGTTTTCACCACCATATATATAAAGAATAATTGAAAGTATTGTTATTTTAAGTTGTTTAAATATTATTCCATTAGTTAATTTTTATAGTTTTTTTTCATGTCTTGATATCGTTCATATTTGATATTCGTGATTTTATATTCATAGTTTTATATTAATAGTTTTCAGTTTTTATTACTTATTGAGTCTTTGCATTATTTGATTGCGCCATTAAGATATTAATCTTTGATTTGTTGTGAACTAATTTCCTTAAAGAACTGAAATCTTGAGAATTGAGTTGTAAAAGGTGAAGGTGAGCATACTATAGTGAAAAACCAATAATATATATATATATATATATATATATATATATATATATATATATATATATATCTACTAATTTAATTTTAAGCTATGTCAACTAAGAGTGAATTATCACCATTAAAAGATATGAATATTCCTTAACATGGTTATTTGACTATGTAACAACAATTGAAGTTGATGAATATAAGGTTTTCCATAAATATGAGTGGGATGACTAGTTCGAGAACCGAAGTAGCTAGTCTTTGAGATTGGCCATATCATAAGGGTTTGGAAGGAAGAAAATCTGCGAGACAAGTTAATTCAGCTATGGAAGAATCTATAGCTGAAAATAAAAATGATGAGGCTAAGGACTTTTTGAGTGTTTGCTACTTCAGGGGCACAATAACTAGTAGCACGAGCAATAGGTGGGGCTAATGGGCTTGTTGTAATCGCTAAACCAAGATAAGATACACAACTATACTGCTAAGAATTAAGAAAGATGTTTGGGGATTGATGTTTCCATGGTCAAATTTCCCACCATTCTCTGCATGGATACGAGAAATGCCTTTTACTGCACCTATAATAATTCTCATTCTAGTGTCCTAATCAAGTGGGACCTGTTCACCTCCTCGTTTTCCTGCAAAAGTTACCTATGCATTAGAGGATATATGCAACTCTCAAGTCATTAACCAACACATGATGAAAATAGGATGAAAGAGATTGATTAGTACTTAAAAATATATTTTTATCAAGGTTTTATACCATCATTTTGCACTTGAAGTATCAATAACTCCTTATTTAGAGCATGTTTTATAATAACAAGTCTGATAATATAAGATACCTTTAATTTATGGTAAATGTTCATTTTAAATATAGGCCTATCACATAAATCAAAAGATTGATTGATGAGTTTAACCACTGAAATTGAGAAGACAAAGAGAGGGCTAAGCTTAGAAAAGAGATGCTGGTTGAATTCAAATTGGAACACCATTTGGTTATTGGATCATAACTAGAGTTGTAGAACTTGGATTTAGGTCTGGTTTATATGGATAGAAAGCTAAGACGTAGGCCTAAAACTTTCATGAAGAGTCCAAGATTTAAAAGGATCGTTTTCAAGTTCAAATTGTAGCAACAATAGAGAAGTCAAAATCTATCCTACAGCCCAGACACTATTCAGTGTTTAGCCCATATTTCGAGTTTTAGAAGTCCAAATGACCTCATTCTTGTTTTATTGGAAAGCTGAGACAATTCCCTAGAATTTTAATGTGGACTATCTATTCAAATTCTGACGTTAACAATGACGTTTTCTGCATATAAGAAGATAAAGATGGTTACTAAGTCAAGAGGTGGCCACCCATTCAACAATTAGTCATCAAATCAATAGTTCAGAATTTTGGCCTATAAAAGGAGGCATTTGCCATGCATTTAGGCATATTAGTTTTTAGATCAAGATCATGTTCTTGCTCTCTCTCTTTATATTTTTTTAATGCTTAAATTTTGCTTTCATTTCCTTTATTATACTTATATAATCATGTTCTCCTCTTGTTTATTTATGTTTCTCTTATTCATAATGTTCAGCTAAGTTTATTATTTCAAGATGAAAAGGTTACACTAATGGTGTAAGAATAAGTATAGTATAAATTCAACATGGACTTTAATGTTTGATACTAAAATGTTTTATATTTATTATCTTGCTCACTCTTAAGACCTTGCTTGCTAAATGGTTAATCTAGATTTGTGTTGAACAATCCTTGGTACAACAAATACTTGACACTTTCATAGCCCAATTATACTTATATAATCATGTTCTCCTCTTGTTTATCTATGTTTCTCTTATTCATAATGTTCAGCTAAGTTTATTATGTCAAGATGAAAAGGTTACACTAATGGTGTAAGAATAAGTATAGTATAAATTTAACATGGACTTTAATGTTTGATACTAACATGTTTTATATTTATTATCTTGCTCACTCTTAAGACCTTACTTGCTAAATGGTTAATCTAAATTTGTGTTGAACAATCCTTGGTACAACAAATACTTGACACTTTCATAGCCCAATTGTACGGTATAACCGACACTTGTACTATGAAAGAAACTTGATTTGTTGTTAACAAAGTTATCACTATGAATACCTAATAATATTTAGGCATTACTCGAATAAGATAATTAATGTAATCATGTTAACAATTTATAATCCGAGTGGAACCTCCTTTGTGTGTAGTTTCTAGTCAAGGCCCCGTTTGTTTGCTGGAAATTAGTTTCCTTTTGGAAAGTGAATTCCGGGGAAAGTGAATTCCAGGAAAGTATTTTTCGATGTTTGGTAGTGTAATGAAAAATAAGTTGGAAAACACTTTCCAGTGTTTGGTTATGTCATGGAAAATGAGCTGGAAAATAACTTATTAATGTTTTATTTTTCTCAAGTTTATTAAAATAATGAGGAACAAATCTTACAAATTAAAAAGTTGAATGAGAATGAAATTGAAAAAAAATATAATTTCATAAATTATCTCAAATAAAATAAATAATAATCAAAATAATAGAGATCAAATCTAAAAAATAAAAA
>Ga0325411_1006277_pt1 | contig 13076 bp, 3 predicted proteins | sample PopdelMetagenome_13_FD_206181 | JGI IMG/M metagenome (GOLD analysis project Ga0325411, IMG submission 206181) | Populus deltoides microbial communities from Bellville, Georgia, United States - Xylem-PdIQD-R4 | ecosystem: Host-associated > Plants > Phyllosphere > Stem > Wood/Secondary xylem... | reverse complement strand
AGTAATTTTACAGGCGATAACTTTGTAAGTGATAGAACAATAGACGATAGTCAAGTAGGATTATAATTTCATTTGTAATTAATAAGCTTGCAATTTCAATTCTATAAACCAAAAATACTATAAAAATGTTTTATTATTTAGGAGTTTCAATTTGTCGATGTAATCAAAGTATGAATCATTTTATGAATATAAGTATTTATTTCCTAAGTTATTGAGCTTACTTTACATTCAAGTTATTTTAATTATTTGATTACTTCTTTAATTGAACTATTATTTATGTGGAAGTGAATTTAATCATATTGATACTCATGTAACTCTGTGATACAAATTTGAAATTTCATAAGTAGATGTAGGACTAAATTCAAAATTCAAACTAGTTAACTTAAAACTCTAATTTTAAGTTGCAAAGTTAATCGAGGCACACTCCAAAGAACCTACATCAAACGATCTCCAATGAGTGTTTATTTTTAGATCGGTATTCAATTTTGTGAGCATATTTTTTTATCATAAGATTAAATATAAAAAAAAATTATTTAAAAATTATAAAACTTGATAGAGTCTATGACCTAAGTCGCGGAGGGATTGAAATTGATCCAATCTGTCATTGTCTCAATAGTTTTTTTTTTAAAAGGTTCTCATCTTGAAATTTTTTTAAAAGTTAAGTCATATTTTCAGTGGTCATTAATGTTGTATTTAGACCCATGAAATCAATCTACTTAAGTCGGCCTAACTCTCATATGATTTAATTGAAACTCAAGGTAGACAAAAAATTAAGTCTATTGACTTGTTTAATTATGTTTAATAACAATGTTAAAAAATATTTTCACCCTTTTAGTATTTTTTATACTTAAAAAATTAATTTGACACAAAAGTGTAATAAATATTACTACTTAAACACAAAAATTTGCTAAAAAACAAACAAATAAATAAAAGGAAAGCAGATAAACATTTTCCTGAGTGCATCAAACGACATGGCACGTGATAACAAAGGGTTCCATCTCGACTCTTTTCCTTTTCCAAACCCCACTCCCTTTTATCTATATTCGAATTCCCTAAAATACCCTCCCTCTCTACAAAATGCCATTGACGAAGACATGTGTTTTGTGATTTTGTTTGTAATCAAGGGCGTGATAGCATGCTTCATCATTAGTCCTTAATTTGTGAACTTTATCATAGCTTGATTCCTTTTATTTGAGAACTTATAATTTAATCCCTTAATCATAGTTGACAGTTATCTCATCACACCATCAATTGTTCTTATCTAAGTTTTAGAAGAGTTATCTTAAAATTTAAATTTTTAAACATGTTCAAATCAATATTATTGGGTCTAGAAAAATAATCAAAATGTTTTTATAAGAGTTAAGAAGACTTTGAGAGTAAGAGAGAATGGGGTTAGATAAATAAAAACAATAAATACAAGATTGGAGATATGAAAAATATTAGGAAATGTGAAAAGAAGATAAAGATATCGATATGGTTACATTAAGTGAGTAAAAAGACAATAAGATGAAACGATAATCAAATCACCTCTATAGGATCCCTTGTCCAAGTCCTAGATGATGGTTAGTTCAGGGAAGATAATAGGTACATGCATAGGAGTTACTGGATTCATACATTAGTTAAAAAACTAGATTGGTTATGTGTATTGTGCCATGAGCCGAGTTAACGTTTCTTAATATAAAAAAAATATTGGGATAGTGCTAGTATTTTTAAAGAAGTAAGAAAGATTCAGAACTCGAGTTATTAACTCGATTTGGTTTAGTAAATGTAAATAATTTAATAATATAATTAAAAAAAAATAGGTAACGATGGTAAATAAACCAAACTAAAAAATATATACAATGATCAACTCAAAAAATAAACACTTACCAATTACAAAAATATATCCTCCAAATATTTGTAAAAAGTTTTCTTGATCTTATTTGAAAAAGAAGCAAGAATTAAATGAGAAAGTGATATCCCCCTAGAAAGAAAAATAAAAAACAATATAAAGCTCAATTCCCAACAAATCAAATCTTAAAAGATGAAATAAAAAAGGATCAAAAAAACAATACAAGCCCACCCTAGTCATCCAACCAAATAGACGACTTAGTCATGAGGTCAAGATAATCTTATAGTAAGCAAACTATATAAAACAATAAAGCTCAAGTCTCAAACAACTAAACGTTGAAGGGTGGAACTAAAAAAAATTAATCTAAAAAAAGGAATGAAAAACAAATCAACTCGGGTTAACACGCTAAGCCTGTGATCCCAGACATGAGATTGGGATAATCTTATAAAAAAAAGTGAAAAAATTCATGAAATCTAGTTCTCAACCAACTCAGTGTTAAAAAATAAAATTGAGAAAAAAAAATTAAGTTTAATAAAAGACCTAAAAAAGATTGAAGTCAACTTGAGCTAATATTCGAAACTTGTGACTTGGTTCATGAGGCCAGGACTAACACTATAAAAGACAAACCCAAAAAAATCATGAAGTGAAATCCTTAATTAAAAAAATATTGAAGGGTGAAACTAATAAAAAATTCAATAAAAAATAAAAAAAATAAGGACTAAATTTGACATAAAGAAATGAAATCAAATATCGAGGGATGAAATTAAAAAAGACGATCAATTAAGAAAATGATAGAAAAATAGCATCAAATAATGAAGACCAGATTTAATATAAAAACTAAATGAAATCAAATGCTAAAGGAAGAAATTGAAACTAAATCAATAAAAAAAGGATTCAAAATAAAATAAAAAGCAATCAAAAGAATAAGGATCAAATTTTATACAAGAAATAAATGACTTGACACTTTACAATTTTGGCAGGCTAGCTTGATTTTTGAGGAGATGAGAGAGAAAAGAGAGAAAAGAAGAAAAAAGCTTCCTAAAGCCCAACTATTATGTATGCACCTTCACACGTCAAACAATAAGAAAGATCTTGGTGTGACTCTTCCAATATCACCGTGGAAGCAATCGTTAGGTTACTGAATGACTTGACATTTAAAGAAAGTCATCAACTCAACATTTAAACATATTATTATTTCCAGTAGGCTTATCCTCACTATCAAAATAGATGTTTTTATTTTCTAAAGTCAAAGTAAACAAAGTTGCCTAAATAGCCTCCAAACTTAAATCCTCTCCATTAAAAAGGTTAGGTTCTTCACAATTTCATTCATTCAATAAGTCAATGTTATCAAGGCTAATAAAATCTAAAGCATAAATTATTTTACTCAAATTCCTACAAAGTACATACATGAATATAAACAGTATATATTAGTGATAAACTCAATTTTAAAAAAATAATAATATAAATGTTAATGAAAATAGTGATAATAATTATTAATATTTTATTTTTGTTGAATCCTTAAATTGTAACGAATAAAAATCAAGTAAAATCATATTTAGTTTTGTCAAATTTTTATATAAAAGGGAACAGATGAAGTGAACTTGGAATATCTCAACTTGAATTTGTATGAAAAAGCTAAAATGACTCGAGATCTTGAACGAGAAGAGATTTATAGCGTGTTTGACATTGTAGTAGTAATTGTTGTTCAAAGTATTTTTTATTAGAAATATATCAAAATAATATTTTTTAAAATTTAAAATTTATTTTTAATATCAGCACATCAAAATAATCTACAAATATTTAAAAAATAATTTTAAAACAAAAAAGTAAATTTTTAATAAATAGTATTTTGACGGCAATATTAAGCATGCTGATATACGACACTGTTTATGTTTGTTTGTTTTTTTTTGAAAAGGTAGAAGGTACACTGAATATTCCGGAATTGAAAACCTTGATTTGGATTTAGAGGGGCTCTGTCGCCGTTGTGGGCCCGGCACTCGATCTGCCGCCGTTGGTTTTGATTGATGAAAAGGGTGCATACAGTACAAGGTAGTGGTGGTCATGATGATGGGAGTAAAAGCTAGACCAACACAAAACGAAGAAGAAAGTGGCTTTTCTTTTTATTGGAGACATGCTTGTGTTTGTAAGCAAACGGAGACCGTTGATTTGGTTGGTTCTTCGTTTAGAAAAGTCATCAAATATAGTAATCCTAAGATTCTTTGTGATTTTCTTACACGCAAGTCGTCGCCACACTTTATTACCTAGTCATGACTCATGCACGCGTTATGTTATTTTTTCTGTGCAAGCTCATAAAATGTACCTAGACAGGTTATCATTTTACTTGTATGCATTCAACAATTTTCTAATTCGTATCTCATATATGTTATAATATCTCATAAAATCAATAAATAAACTTGTAAAAAAATTAAAAATATTCAAATAGACAAAAATGTTATTCAATGATTGGCTGTGATTTATATTTAAATTTTTAAAAATTAGATGGATTAAATTACAAGAAAAATTATAAAATATATTAAAATGAATAGCTAAAACATAGTAGCCATCCATAATAATTTTTTTTCTTAATATTTTTACCCTTCAATTTCTTTTTTCAATTTCAACCTTCTATGACTAATTTCATGACTAGATTGATAAAATTTATCAAGAAAAGAAAAGGCTCGATAATAAAGGATCAAAGTGTAAAATAAAAAAAAATATCCATGGCCAATCTAAAATTTAAAGAAAGGTTATTTTTCATCCTTGAATTTTCCTTTTTCTTGCTTTACAAACTATATATTTTTGTAATTTCAATTCTAGTGTAAAAGTTTATTTTCTTAACATTTAAGTTTTTAAGTTCAAGAAAGGAGAGAGAATGTCGATTGGAAATGATGAAAAGAGAGAAAGTGTTTAGTTTGACCATTTTTTGACGACGAAACTTGTTAATATTAATGTCAACAGGTTCTATTTAACGAAAAGAGTTCTATGGTGATGGGGTTTTTTATAAACATGCATGGAAAATTATATTGGGTTTGTTTTGAATTTTCAATTAATTTTCATTCTTTAGATGATTTTGAGGTTAGTAAGCAGTGCTTTAGGAAGGTTTTTATGATGTTTACAAGTTTTTTTTTTGTAAAAATGGGTTAAAAAATTAATTTTCAAGCTAAAAATCCTCACCCCACGAATTTTTAACTATTACCGTGTTGACTAAATTCTAGGTTGGCACCTTAAAGATGACTAATCATATGTTTTTTTTTTTTAAGTAAAGGGATGGGCAACAACCCTTTAAAAAAAGTATGACCCTTGTACACAGGTCTAGATCAGTTCCCCCCACACCTAAGCTTTTTTAAGCCTTAAGTGCGCTAGGTCACCTAGACCCGCACATCTAGCTTAAACTTTTTTTTTTCAATTTTATATTTTAACTTTGGGTTTTTGTTGAGTTTTTCAATTATTATTTTTTTTAATTTTACCATTTAATATTCTGTTTGTTTTAAATTGGTCTTCATATTGTTTTATCATATAATTAAATAAAAATATTATCAAACATAGTGCAGTCTATAATTCGGGTTATAAGTTTAATATGTTAACCCTAATAGATCCGGATTAATCCAATATGTTTTCATCTTAATATTTTTTAAAATCATCTTGATATTGTCTAGGTTGCCATTGGATTCACATGTTTGAATTTTTTTTGTCATTTTTTTTATTCTTTGATTTTTTTATTTTGAATTTATCAACTTGATTAATTCATGTTAAAATAATTTTTATATAATTTAATTTAAACTTAAACTAAATAAAAAGTCAAGTAAAAAAATTTAAATTTAAACTAGTAAACAACAATGTTATTTTTTTGTCCATGAAAGTTTTTATTCCGCCCACATTATGTAAAGTAACCTAGCCATATACTCCAGGAAAAAGGAAACTAAAATTATAAACCATCTAGGTGGTGGTCCAGTGGTAAGAGGTTGGGACCAAGAGATTTGCACCCTCTGTAATCTCAGGTTCAAGCCCTGTGGTTACTTATATGATGATCATTGGAGGCTTGCATGATCGTTAACTTCAGGATCCGTGGGATTAGTTAAGATACACCCAAACTGGTCTAGACACCCATGTTAAACTAAAAAAAAAATTATAGTTTAAAATTGTACAAATAAAATTATCCTATGCATAGGTGGCTTAGCAAGTTAGCATGTGCCGCCCCTCTCTCTACCAAACATATTTTTGCAATTTAACGTGCGGCCCATAACCGCTTGTGCATCAGGTCAACATCTCTAGGTACAAGTTTTGGCTTCTTGTGCGTCATGGTTCAAGCCTACACGGAGACGGCAGGAAGTTATTATCCGTATTGACAAATTAGCTTGAGGTCAAGTTTTCCGTCTAAAGACCATCCATACAAATTTAAATACTTTCAATGTTTTTGTGTATGTCATCCTTTAATTTATTATTCAAACAAATATTTTTATTAAGACTGACCTAGATAACTCCACATGAAAAATTCTAATCCGACAGAACAAATCTGAAAAAAATATAGTTACACAGTGTTAAAATTTATTTATTTTATTTAATTAGATTGAATATAAAATTTTCAAGTGAGAGGATTTATGTTAGTTTATAATCTTTAGATGAGAATTAGCCTGGATGCCGTAATGAGACCAAAATTTTTTTTTGTTTTGTAAAAAACAATAATGTTAAGTATCAAAATAAAGTAAAAGAATGATATAAAAAATGGTAATGATAAACTTGTAACCCCGATAATCAAAGTAAAGTCAACCTTCAATATCCTATTAAATCGGTGACTTAGATCATGAGATTCGAACAACCTAATAAAAAAATAAAGATAATTATAAAACCATTCTTCAAAAAAAACTCATGACCTGAGTCATTAGACCTGAAGAACCTAATTTGAAAAAACCATGAAGTTCAATTCTCAGTCAATTAAATGTTGAAGGATAAAATTGAAAAGAGATTTTAATAATGCAAAAAGATTTTAAAAAACAACAACTGAAAGAATAAGAAATGAAATTAAAATATAAAATAAATTTTTTATATAATTGAAAGGTGGAATTAAAAAATAATAATTTAGTAAAAAAACAAGAAAATTTAAAAAGAATGAGGATCAAAATTGACATAAAAATAAAAATAATGTTGTAATTAAATGGTGAAATTGAAAATAATAACAACTTTTTATATAATGGTCAAGAAAAGAATTAGAAATCAAAACAATAATAACTAAATTGAAAAATATTATACTATCAATTTGAATTGAAAGATGAAATTGAAAATCACTAAAACTTTTACAAAAAGGCTAAGGATAAAAATTAGAATTCTAAAGAATTAGGACCACATTAGAAATATAATATTTGGTAAATTATGATTGAAAGATGAAATTTAAAACAAATAAAACTTCTAGAAAAGGATCAGGATAAAAAATTAGAAATTAAAAGAATCAGAATTGAAGTTGAAATGCCAACAACCAAGAGGACTAAGTTGCAATTTTCTGGGGAGTAGAGAGAGAAAAAGGAAAATAAAAAAAGACCCATCAGCACCAAACTAGACCACCAATAGATACACGTGCCTCACAAATAGGAAAATGACATGGCCACGCTTCCAATGATATGTTGGAATAACATTTTTAGATGCCGAGAGGTGCTATATAAACTGTTCGAAGGTTATAAGTGCCTCCCACATGCCCCTAGGTGTCGTATACGCGCGCCTACCCTTTTTTTGTTTAGTCAAATACAGAATTGCTCCTAACCTGACTTTGTAATTAAAAAAAAACCATTGTAAAAAGCCAAAAATACCCATTGACCTCGTGATTAAGGTTTTTTATTTTATTTTAATGGTATTTTCATAGTTTCACTATGCATTTTAATTATTTACTATTTTTTTTCTATTTGTGCAAATACCAATGTGCTATTCGACTTCAATTATAATAGCCAAAAAACCATTGTGAAAATATAAAAATACCCCTTGATGTCATATTTAAAATTTTTTTTTCTTCCAAAGGTATTTAGACTACTTCACCATACAATTAAGATAGAAAAGTAATTACTTATCACTGCTGTATTTAATAATGATAAACGGGTCATGTGAAGAGATTTCAATGTGGTAGAGGGGCAAAAACACCATTATACTGTTCCAATGAACATTAATAATAGGTTCAGTCTATGGTATTTTCCATCACAAAAACCTAACTCAAATCGTTGTCATTTCTCTTCCTCATCGAATTCTGGCTAACCACCACCATTTCAGCCATCACCTCAGTAACCCTAACCTCTATCTTATATCTCCTCATCATCCAGCCAATTTCCCTAGCCTCCTCTTGTCAAAAAACACCAAGAATAAAATCTATTAGAAAAAAAATATAACATGACAACTAGACTTTCTAGGTCATGGATCTCCTTTCACCATTGGTGGTGACCAACACCTACAGTACTAAGAGGAAAAAAAAGGGAAGTGGAGTAGCATGTGGAATAGCCACTCTTCACCTCTCTCCTACTAGCTCAACAATGTATCTTAACCCAAGTTGCTAAAAAAACAACATTAAGAGAAAAAAAGACAAAAATATTTGATCATCAATCTCCTTTTTTAAATAGCGATGACTAACATCTCCACCACCAAGACAAAGATGAGGAAATGGTAAAGCTTACAAACATAACCACTCTCATCGCCTCCCTAGTGTTAATCAAAATGACATGACATAACACGAGCCTCCATTACCATATTTCTCAGCTTTTTCCAAGCCACCTCATTCATTATTGAAGGTCCACTTCAAATCCTAAATATATTATGAATGATTATTTTTTTTATGGTTGATTTAGATATGTATCATGATGAAATTTATGGGTTTAAACAAACTTTGAAATTGGTTGCATATTTGAACATTTGAATTGCTCATGTGTTTATTTTCTAAAATGATGTGTTTTGTAGATGGGCATGCATTACAAATGTATGTGTTTTCAAGGCCTTTTGGTTTTTTTTGTATTTAGGTTAAATCATTTAATTTAGCATCTTGCTCATGTTTAATGTTCTTAGTCCTTTATTTGTGCTATTTTTTCATGTGTTTTTTTTTCTTATAAAAGAATAATACTTACACTCACATATAAATTTACATTTAGTTTAATAGCTTGTTTATAAAACCCATTAAAGTTTTGGCCTATATTAAAAAGCCTTGGAAAAGCTGACATTCCAAAATTTTTACAAAATTCTCATTTGGTTCTCAATCATGCTTGTTTAATTTTCAAATAAAATTTTCAATTATCAACATGTTATTCACCTATAATGTCTAAAGTAAATGAACTTATAACAAGTCATTACTTTGAATGTTAATTAGGAGCAGCACGTTCATCTTTTATTTTGGCTTGTTAAAATTAAAGTCTTCTTTTAAAATGCATCAAACCTTTTCAATCAATCACCCATCAATGATTTCTAACATAAATGAATGCTTAAAGGTCAATACTTTTAGGGATTGATTAGAGGTGACAAATTGATTTATTTATGTGTGATGTAAATATCTTGACATTGAATAAGTTGTCAACTTGTTATGGATGTACACACGTGAATCATAGAATTGATGTATACTAACACTGATAAGGGGTAAAAAGACAACAAAAATTGAAATATGAAAAGTTGATTGTTAAATAGCACACAACATGACAAATGAATTCCAAAAAGGTCATTGTCAATATTTAGTCCATAAAGGACCTTTATGTCACTAAATCTCATTCCAAGCACACGAATCCATAGAGTTCACTACTTGGATAAGAATAGGGCATACAATCTTCATTCAACAAATTTTGAGTGAGTCTTAGGTGCTATAGAAGATGAGCCCAACATAAAGCCCATTGACATGACTTGATAAACTATTAGTCACGGGTTATGATTAGGACTTACTAGTTGTAGACATGTCAATTCACTAAGTATTATCACAAGATAATAATTGAGAGTGGTAAAGATGAATCACCTTAGAATGATTAGGCTTGAACATCCACCTAAGGTTTAACTCATTGTAATGTACCTACTATCACCCATGTAAATAGACCACACGTATATTAGACGTGACAAACCATTAGGAGTAAAAGCCAAGCATTAATGTGTGTTATCTAATGTATGATGATTTAGAATGATAGTATCTTTTTTTTAGCATAATCAATCCTTTATCATAGAACTCTGAAAACCAATTAGAGTTTTCTAGTGACTATAATATTAGGTGAAAAATACTTTTTATAAAGTTTAGACCTTTTAGTGTAGTTGGGCTTGTGATAACAGGTGATTCTAGGCAGCCAGGTTTAGGTCTGCCATAACTAAATGAGGATCTGCCGTAGACATATTACGTATATGGCCTAACAAATATATTTATGGACAAGTGGGACAAGTTTAGGCTCAAGAGGAGGTTTGATCACGCTAAACCAGAATAACAGCTTAAAAGGGTCATAACTTTTGATCTGATAAGCTAAAGACAACAACAAACAAAGAAAGAACATATGAATTTTAATGAGCGAAAGGGGTTATAAATGTGAACCTCTAGTTTGCAAGTTTTATTTTCTCTAGAATAATAATCCTTAAGTCCTCCCATCTTTAAGAGGTTTACAAAGCCTTAAATAGACCAAAAAACCCTACTTCAACTAGAAAACAAAATAAAAATATGAAATTACAAAGGAAAGAAACATGAAATCCAAAAATAATAAGGAAAATCATAAAAGCTGTCAAAACTGGGGGCTTGAGGCAAAATTTTAAAAATCAAAAGATCCGACGATCAGAGTAGCAATTCCATGCTACTTTAAGGAAAACGACCTTAGGAAACTCTGTAAAAAATTTAGTGCGATCCAACAGTCAGATTAAAAGATGACCCTTTTAAGTCATTATTTTGGTCTGGTGTGACAAGACCTCCTATTAGGCTTATATCTGTCCCACTGGTCTATAAATGATATGCTAGGTCTTCTATGTAATCTGTCTGGGGCAGATTCTCATCTAGTTATGATAGATCTACACCTGATTGCCTAGAATCACCTGTTATTGCAAGCCCAACTAGATCAACAATTGGATCAAAAGTTATGGCTCTTTTGAGTTATTATTCTGGTTTGGTACGATCAGACCTCTTCTTGGACATAGACCTATCTCACTGCTTTATAAATGTATCTGCTAGGTCATCCACATAATTTGTATATGTTAAATCATCATCTAGTTATGGCAGACCCACACCTAACTGCCTAGAATCACTCGTTGTCCCAAGCTCACCTACATCAATGGTTTGATCAAAAGTTATGGCCATTTTGAGCTATTATTTTAGTCTAGTGTGACCAGACCTCCTTTTAGCCTAGACCTGTCCCATTGGTCCATAAATATATCTACTAGTTCATACACATAATTTGTTGGGGGAAGATCCTCGTCTAGTTATGATAGACTCACACTTGGCTGCCTAAAATCACCCGTTGTCGCAAGCCCAATTATATCAATAATTAGATCAAAAGTTATGGGCACTTATGAGCTGTTATTTTAGTCTGGTGTGACCAAGCCTCTTTTTAGCCTAAACATGTCTCAGTGGTCCATAAATGTATCTATTATGCCATACACATAATTTGTTTGGGGCAGATCCTCATCTAGTTATGATAGACTCACACTTGGCTGCCTAGAATTACCCGTTGTCGCAAGCCCAATTATATCAACAATTAGATCAAAAGTTATGGCACTTATGAGCTGTTATTATATTCTGGCATGACCATACCTCTTCTTAGGGCTAGACTTGTCTCACTGGTCCATAAATATATTTGCTAGGCCATCCATGTAATCTATCTGGGGCAAATTCTCATATAGTTGTGGCAAACTCATATCTGACTACCCATTATCACAAGCCCGACTACATCAACAATTGGATAAAAAGTTATAACTTTTTTGAGCTGTTATTCTGATCTGGTGCGACCAAACCTTTTTTTGGGCCTAGACCTGTCCCACTGGTCCATAAATATATTTGTCAGGTCATCCATGTAATCTATCTAGGGTAGATCATCATCTAGTTGTGGCAAACCCACACCTGGCTACCCATAATCACATGTTTTCGTAAGCCCAACTACATTAATGATTGGATAAAAAAGATATGACACTTTTGAGCAGTTATTATAGTCTGACGAGACCAGACCTCTTCTTAGGCCTGAACCTATCTCACCACTCCATAAATGTTTATGTTAGGTTATCCACATAATTTGTTTAGGGTAGATTCTCATCTAACTGTGGTAAACTCACACCTGACTGCCTAAAATCACTTGTTGTAGCAAGCCCTACTACATCAACGGTCGGATAAAAAGTTATAGCTCTTTTACGTTGTTATTTTGATCTGGTGCTACCAAACCTCCTTTTGGGCTTAGATTTGTCTCACTGGTCCATAAATATATCTGCTAGGCCATCCACGTAATCTGTCTAGGACAAATCCTTATTTAGTTATGGCAGACCCACACCTGGCTGCCTACAATCACACGTAATCGCAAGCCCATTTATATCTCTTTTTCTCCACTCATTACACACAGAAAAAACCTTTTTTTCTTTTCAGGAAAGAGTACGTGGCCGTCATGATATCGGATGCAATATATTATATGATTATTATGTATGTTATGATTGTATCTCAATCTCTTATGATACTTTTAATATATACTTTATATGCATGCTAAAATTTTTATGAGTTTTTTTTGTTTTGGTTATATGTTTGCCATAATATATATGAATTTTTAATTAAAAAAAAAAACAGATTAAAATCCAACTTGTTTTGCATGTGAAAACTAGGACATATCAAGACCCAGACTTTTACGCCTTTCCTTTCGTGTTCCACTGCGAAACGCAACTGTTCAATCCAAAACGTAATTTTATTTCGCATAGAGGCACCAATGATTTGAATAACTGAGCATTGTGAATATCAATGCACCTTTTTTATCTCCACTAGAGAGGTGACCCTCCTCCATTAAGTTATGTACAATGAACCTGAGCTTCTTGGATGATTAGGTCAGAAAATAAACTCTTTTTTTTTTTTTAATTTTTAATTTTTTTTAATTTCTATTTGCGGGTTAAGAACATCACTAAATTTGGTACAATGTATGTGATTAGGCTCTCTAGCGATTAGGATCAAAGTATCACGTGCATGATTACAATCATCATTGTCAATAATAATATATTTGTGCATAAAAGAGCCCATAATGCTCTAATTGTTAGGTTGGTGAGACCACTTCATATTGGATGGAGTCTTCTCAAAACCGCTCTCCAG
>Ga0325411_1006276_pt1 | contig 13077 bp, 8 predicted proteins | sample PopdelMetagenome_13_FD_206181 | JGI IMG/M metagenome (GOLD analysis project Ga0325411, IMG submission 206181) | Populus deltoides microbial communities from Bellville, Georgia, United States - Xylem-PdIQD-R4 | ecosystem: Host-associated > Plants > Phyllosphere > Stem > Wood/Secondary xylem... | reverse complement strand
AAATTAAAATAATATTATTTTAAATAAAATAATTGATGCAAAATAATCCGATAATATATGAATTAATATGATAATCTAATGATCCAAACCATCAATCAAACCATAAATTCATCCAGCGCACAATTTGTCCCTGAAGCTAGCTTTCTTGTTCCAGGCCTTCGCTTCTTAAGCTTAATTAGCATAAACTTCACAAAGCACAAACCCTCAAAGGAAAAAAAGAAAAGCTTAAACAGATCAGAACTGAGATTATATTCTTGCTGGGAATTATGCAGTTGCCAAGTATCAGTCTCTACAAGAAGAAAGGAGGTTCAGTCATGCCAGTAAGGTTAAGCGGCATCTGCTGCGAATGCAAAACAAAGAAAAAGACGAACATGCATGTTCATTCAAAGAGAGGAGGAGAAGGCAGTGTATTTGAATACAGGATCAGACGGTGAAGATGGGAATCTAACATCCAACACCATTTTCATAGAAAAAAAGGACGCGATCTCCAGACATCACCAAACAATTGCCTAGAAATCTTAGCCAGTAGAATCAGTTCAAGAGATGTGTAAGACATTAAGACCAAGCACAGTGCGAAGCTTATATGATTGAGGAGAAAACATTTAATCACATGGAGTTTTCTGGGACAGCAGAGTTGTATCACCTTATATGTAAGGAGATATATACTTCACAAAAAAGTTTTTATCAAAACTAATCCTTTGAACTCATCCATGGAGCCATGACTGTTCATTATCTGTACCTGAAACTTTCACAGGCCTTGAATATGGGTGTTGGAGACTCATGGGTAGAATAAAATCTAGATTACGAACATCGTTCATCGAAACTAAGACACTAGCTTGGTCTCCACAGCTAAACCAAATCATGGTTAGAGGTGTCAGGATTCTTAGTTTAGTTCAAAATTACCAATCGATTGCACTGATTAACAGAGTTTGCGCCTGTAATTAAGTAACTAAGCTCTTCGAGCAGCTAAGTGAGGGCATATCAAGACTCAGCACCATAGAACCATTGCGACAGCCTAAAACGATAACGAAGGCAAGTTAAAGGATACACCTGGTACTCACAATCATAACATGGAGTGAAAACTAAAATAAAAATGAATTATTCTGCAAAAATAATATAAATTATATATTAAAATTTTAATTTACAGTTTAAGCTTTTCATATTATAATTATTTGATATGATATAAGTTTTTAATAACCAAATAGTTACAAGATTTACTCTCATGAATTTTGATTTTTCATTCCAATAAAAATTAGATAATTAAACACAAAATAAAAGCAGGTTTATACAAGTTTCAATATTATTAATTTTTTTTATTTGAGAGGATATTATTTTAAAAAATAAAATAAATTGAAATAATTCTTTAATAATAAATAAAAAAATACCTCTACGAGTTTCACACTTATTGTTTTTGTGTTATTTAAAGGACTGAAACGACAAGTACCAGAAACTTAGAGGACCATTCAAGTAATTCGCCAAGTTCCCAGTGATGTGGAGCCCAATCTATACAATCTAATAAATCCATCCCATGGCCCGAAAGATAGTGATTTGCAAAGCTGAACAAATCAACCAATAACAGCCATCCACATCAGAACAAATTCAAAAACCATAACGATCAGAATCTCTCTTTTACTTGCTTCACACTTCGACTTCTCCATAACGTTCAACTTTACTGTTTCCCCTAACACAGCTCCAAGATTCAAAACGCACACTCCATCCATTTCTTCAGCTGAGGTTCTTGAAAAGCCTGCCTTGTGTAGCAGACATCTCGAGATTATTCAGAACACGCCCCGCGTGGGAGGAGGAGGAAGAAGAAGCTAGCAAAGATGTGTTGCGGGACAAAGGTGTGCATGATGTGCACTTGTGTGATATTGGCGGTGATCTTGATAGGGTTATTGTTTGGTTTTGGGATTTACAAAAATGGGTTTCATAAGTTGAAGGATGCAATTCATGAATGTGATTCTAATGGTTCACTTTGTGGAACTGGAAGGCCGTTCTTGGGTGTTGCAGCTCCTCCCGCTCCCTTGTAGGAGTCTTGCGTTCTTTTCCTTGTAGCAATTCTTTTAGGGTTTCGATTTTTTCATAGGCACTTGCATTAGTTTTCCAAGTGATTCATTTCATAATAATGTTTGTTTCTTGCAATTTAATTCTAGTCATTGTTGAATGGAACGATGCCTTATGGTTCTCAGATCTGTTTCACTGAATTTAACTCTTCTGATTTTGCAATTGAAAGAAATTACTGCCCAGCTGAATTTACAATGTTAGTATTGAAGATTTGTGACTTCCCACTCATTACTGTAGAAATAATGATCAGTTTGATTTATCATACATTTAACATATAAAATCCAACTAAAAACTTAAAAACACTAAAATTAAATTTGACTCATGCAAAATCAATAAAATCAAACTGAGTTTACAAGTTTTTTTTAAAAATATAAAATAAATAATTTTCTTGATTTTATATAAAGATATAAAGAACCGGTCGGCGACTACCTTATTATCTTAAAATTTTGAATTTTTTATTGTTTATTTTAATTATATTATATATTATTTGCTTCTTGAATGGAATTATTAATATATAATTTTTTACCAAGTACAAAAAAACCAAGGCTCCGACTTTGTAGCATATGAGAAAATTTGGCTTTCATCAAAAGCATCATCCATAGCCAGCAATACATAATTTCACTGATAGACCACGTAGGTCACCTCCATGTTTCTTATCCTCTAATAATGCTCTCTTCTAATCATTTGTATATATAAGGTCATTATCCGCAACTGTATAACGCTGAGATGGAGAATGAGGAACCTCACATCTAGCATGAATTTAGCAACAAAATTGATTTTTGATGTACAGTTGGGTTTAAATGTTACTAAATGGAGATGGCAAAAAAAAGCACAGCGAAGTGACCAAGGATAAAAGTTTCCCTAGGTATATCCATTTGATCTATCTCCACTGCGCGCTGATCTCTTCTGCAATTCTGCATCATAATGTTGCATGGCTGCCTCGAGAGCCTGCACAAATGGTCTGGTCTGTGAATTCCAGCCAAAACAAAGGATGCAAATGCAAAAAACCAATTGAGAATGTTTTGCTGGTGACTTGCGATTTTGGGAGTTGGCGAAACATAAGAAAATTAGGGCATTCGTTAAGTTTTGCAAACAGAAGTTTGAAATTCCAATATCGCTTGAAAAACACTCAGAACGTTAACATTTCCGCCAAAAGAAGCATACCCAAGGCAAAAACAGATAATTAACAGCTAAAATTTCAATGCATCAAAGCACCAAATCCTTGACTTAAATCGAGACATGGAAAGAAGTGTTGACCTGTTGCATTGGTCGAAGAAGTAGAGTGACCTGATGTCGAAGATCTGACTGCACAGATTCCTTCAGCTCCTGAGATTGAAGAAGAAAAGACATAAGAAAGAAGCACTTTAAAAGATTCGTGCACAACCCATAGAATAGTATGCTGGAGGAATGAAAATTAGAGGTCACATGTATCCCGCAAGAGCCAAGGACATGTTTTAAAAATAAAAATAATGGGATGCAGAGCACCTATCTGAGCCAAGAGCTCCATGCAAAACCATGGACAAATATATGCTTGGTAAAAACTTTAGCAAAAGGTAATGGATACCCAACACCCATACTATGTACTTCGTTCATGTGAACCTTAATCAGATGCAAAATGTTTAACAAAGAAATTATACCATGCTAGACATGAGACATCTACACAAAGATGCCCATGAATTTCTGTCGCGAAGAACAAACAAGATAAACACGAGATACAACTAGCTCCATTGAAGGATGAAGTTGGTCTACTACTAGCAGCATACACTGATAGTTAGCAGTTATCCTTCATACATTGCACTGATGGTCAAATCACAGTGACACCGTGTGCAAGGTGCCAGAAAGATGCACCTTGAGACTTACGAGAGGTTTGGATGGGGAAGTAATAAGTTACGGTGTGCATGAATTTAAGATAGCTTAAGGGTATGCTTGCGACTCATGCAGTGTGGGTGATAAAATTGTGTTGTCACATAAAAGAAGAAAGCTGAATGGGGGAGTAAAATATTACACAAGGAGCTTATTGCCAAATTCACCTGTAGCTGTGAATCAATTTTTGACATTGCATCCTTCAATCTGCTTACCTGCAAATATTCAATGAAGATAGATAGATGGATAGATATATAGATAGAGAGAGACAAAAGATGGTGGGGCAATAAAGCCTAGAAGAGTCTGTTTCAATACCCTGCTCAATCCTGACACTGATCATATGTTGCATTTTGCAGGTTCAAATATCATGCAACATTCTCATTGAAATTCTGAATCCAGAAATCAAAAGGAACAACCTCACTCAGACAAAAGAATCACAACATTTACCTTAGTATAAAGATAAGTAGTAGTGATTGGATATGATGACCAATAATGCTTCAATAACTCCTGAAGAGACGTCCAGTGCTGAAGGCAAGTTTCCACATGAACATAAGAAACGAAACCAAAATCTTGCAATAAAACCAATAAGGTTAACAAAATAAAAACTAATAAAATAGCATTAATAACAATATCGTACCATGGATGATCCAGTGCAAAGAATTCATTTTTTTGTGTGAAGGCAGAACAATATAAATTACAAACACTCACATATAGCAGCTCCTCTTTAATTGTATTTGGCAATGTGTCCAAAACACTTAGCCCATGATTCTTCCCACTATCATATTTGGTGCTTGAGATATTGTGGGTCAAGACTGAAAGAACCTGCATCATAGTCACATGACATACACAACATCATTAACGACAATATGCATGTTTTCTGGTAAGATTTAGCAAACAAACAGCAGATAATTTAAAATATAAAATATATTACCTTTACTGCAACTTCTGGTTTAATTATGGGATCGACCAATCCAGTGGTTTTTATGAGGGAAATGGAGTCCCTCAAAGAAGCATATGATTCTTCTGCACTCAGGATGCGTTTTACTGGATCAGTTCCAATACTGGTATCTCTTGAATTTTTAAGAGCAGTAGCTTGTTGAGAATCAAAGTAGTCCCTTGGATCCTGGATTCAAAAACATAAAATCACATATCTGAATCACAAAATCTACTGCAGACACATGATGATGAGAAGACAATCAAACCTTGATAGAAAGTGGTGCCAAAGGAAGATCACTTGACGCCTGAAGATCATCAATTTCCATCATTTTTGAAATCCTACTTAATCTGTCCTGGTTTGCATTCATATCAGTTTCTTCATTTGAAGCATTCTGTCCTGGCAACAGAAAAAACAAGGATGTTTTCATACATGACCAACTAGAAGGGGAATAAAGGGAATCCAACACAAACCATACTAACCCTGTTTTGACTGTTTAAGTGCCTCTGCTACAGTCTGAGTGTCTTTTAATTGTTCCTCATCTACAAGATAACAAATCTTAATTTCACAAGAGTGTCTAGTTGTAAATTTCAAGGGACACAAACAGCAAACTGAACAAGAAACAGACACAAAATCATATTCATTGCATGCTTAAAGCACTTGGAAGCAAAATCAGATCGATGGAAAACTCTTACCTATAGGTGTTCCTTGAAGAACAACAGCGGCATGCCTGTTTAGCTCCTGCGACAGAGATCTTATATACAGTTCATGCTGTGATTCAGTTATTTCCTTGCTACCATCACGGACAATCCCATGATCCTGTATTTTGTAAAGTGCAACCAAGGTTAGAGAAGATAGATATAAAAGCTTACTGACTGATTTGGACAATCAACCAAGAGAAGAAACTGGGATTTTCCACCAAAAAAGCATACCAGAAAGTAGCATAACTACTAGATTTAATTCAAATCCATAAGGATGTTAAGAAGGGAAGAAAAAGAAATCCCATTATGCTTATTTATTTATTTATTGAGACATTCCATTTTCATAATAATCTATCGACCTATCTGTCACTTTTTTTTTAATAGAAAATTAGTATAAGATAATCAGAAAATACAAACTCTAGTCTTGTTTCTTAGTTGGAGTTTAAAATATAAGCTTACCATTTGAATTGAATAATTCATGAGGGAATAAGAACTCTCAAGAATATATAGTCTTAAAATGAAGGTAGGTGTTATCCAACTTACTGGAAGATGTGTATAATCATCCCCTTCATCAGCTTCCATGTTTAGAGTTGGATCAACACATCTGATCTGGAACAAAAAGTATTGAGCAACTCAATATTTCTCAATTCAGAATATAAAGACATAAAGATGCAAATATATATATATATATATATATATATATATATATATATATATATATATATCAGTATTTAGAAACAAATATATTAAATAATCAACCAAGAATGAATACCTTCCGCCGAGTTTCGCTAGCCAAAATATCATCAGGTTTCAGGAAAAGAGCAAGCTCCTCATCTTCAGCAGCTTCTGCTGCAGCAGCAGCTGCAGCATTAGCATTTTTTGCATGCTGGAGGTATTCTGCTCTACAATATTTGCTCCAGAAATCCCTTTCTGACATCTGGAACACAGGGAAGGAAAAAAAAAAAAAAAACACCAGAAAAGTTCAGAAAAGCAAAAATCTGAACAGTACATTGACTTTGGATAATTATTTAATGATAAAGTATTATGGCCTTGTCATGAAAAACACCCTTGAAAATTTTAAAAGTAGTTCCAATGCTCACATTACCTTTTTGGGAACTAAATCCAAGTATGCTCGGTGTACTGCTGGTTTCTCTGCAAAAACCTGAGACACAATTTAATCATTAAATAAATGGATGAACAACAAAGTTATGAAAAAGGTGGAAGAACATGGGAGCGGGTATACTCTACTAGGTAGGCTGTAGAATGTGATTTAGCATGAAGAATACCTTTTGGACCGCTAGTGAAAGTTTAATTAGCTAACAACTTTGTACTATCCTTGTTTTACATTTCCTAGAATTGCAAGTATTGAATAATCATGAGATATCTTACCTCACGAACAATCTCAGGAGTCAAAGTAAATGTAACTTTGTTTGTCTGGAATTCCAAGAAATAAACAAATGTAAGCTTTCCACGTCCAAAAGGCCACAAAGAAAGTATATGAAAACAGATAAAATCTCCACAGCAAAGACAAACAGGTAAGAATTCATGCACCCTCTCTCTCTCTCTCTCTCTCTCTCTCTCTCACACACACACACACACACACACAGAGGGGTGGGGAGGGAAGAAGGGAGCTGTATAGTACTCGACCGTCTGTTGATGGCTTGGTGTCTGAAAGCACGAAACTTTTAAGGCCTGTCCGCTGTTTTGACTTTTTGCTGAAGTTCCCACCAAGCAACTTCTGCAATTCGTTTTAAGGAGGAACGCAATTAAATATTCCTTAATAATGCCTTTTACAACCAGAATGACAGCTTCAAGGCTGATGGTTTCCATCAGAGAAAACATTAAGATTTAAACTGATAAAAACAGCAAGTTCAAATACTAATGAAAAACAACATCATGAAAGCAAGATAATCACACATACATGTTCAAACAACACTAACCTTCCTAGTTGCCCAAAATTCAGCTTCTGTCAAGATACCATCACTCACAAACCGCTTATGAAGGTTCTGCAACTCACTGAATGATAAATTTTGGTGGTCAAATGAATCAAGGAGATAAGAAAATCAGCTCAAAAAAAAAAAAAAAAAACTGATGCATTTAGCATAAAACAATCTAGTTATGATGATAATAAATCAAAGTACAGTAGCTAATATAGTGTGGTTAACAATTCAAATAGGACAATCACCATGGAATGGACGAAATAGATATGGATTAAAAAAAAAATAAAAAAATCTTAGTGTGCTATCTCATTAAGGGAAAAATTCAGTTATGTCCACCACCTTTTCGCAAGTCTTCAGAAAATATAAAAGCATTGGTTTCTGAACTCATTTCCCATCATCTTTCCATGCTCTGTTCAAATTTCCATCAGACGCTCTTAAACTCTAAACTACTCATTTTATGTTCTTAGTACAGATTACACTACTTCGCCAAATAAAAAGGATCAACAGTAGTTAGCTAAAATTTGATGGCACGCACTGCAAATACCATGAAAGGCATAAAATTTGATAGCTAAAATTTTATGTTCTTACACTACATCCATGATCTGTTCAAATTTACCTCAGACGCTCTTAAACTCCAAACTCCTCATTTTATGTTCTTAGTACAGATTACACTACTTCGCCAAGTAGAAAGGACCAACAGTGTAGTTAGCTAAAATTTGATGGCAAGCACTGCAACTACCATGAAAGGCATAAGACTTGTTCTTTAAATACAAGTAGTTAGACAAGTTCCTTGATCCTTGGTAAGTCATCAAATCTTTGTTAGCAACTTATTTTTTTTATACAGCTAATTTTGTCTTTCTCTGATTGCTTTGAAGGCATAGAATAGCTAGTGTGAGTGAATATCTATGAACTTGAGGCTAAGTTTTCTTTCAAACAATTCTTTTCAAAAGATATGTTTTCCCTCAATTACCGATTAATTAAAAGAATGCAGATCTTGCAATATAGACAAGTACAATCTCCCTTTGTAAAGGCCACATAGCTGTGTATGAGCATGTACCACCATATGTACACTCTTTTACCATTATACATATTTCAAGGAGAAAATTAAAGAGATTTACGTTATTATAAAAGAAGCTGGCTTGATTACCAAGTAGTCACCAAAAGGATTCGTGCTATAATTGCTCTATATCACGAGTTTGAATAAATAAATTTACCTATTTTCTCGAAGCATATTCATCCGCAAAAGCAATTCTTCTGTGCTAGGTTGTTCAGAAGGAACTTCTGAAGTGTCTATAGGCTTTGGCGTCTCTCCAGTCTTCGAAAGGGCTTTGCCTATTTACAAGGCACCAAAACCATAGCTTCAGAAGAAGCCCACACAGGATTGACATATTATTATGATTATCGGTAGTCTAAACACCAAGCAACAAAAAGTTTACAAAAATTGTAAGAAAGCTGAAAACTCTGACAAGTTCCTTTGAACAGAGAGCAAAAAGAAGGCAAGGGCTTAGATAAACTTATTATGATGTCCCAGAGTTAGCACTAATAGAAGGCTATCCTTTAAATCCATCAAGAAAGTGACATTAGGGTTCCTCATCAATCAATCATTAGGATGAACAGAGAGATACAAGTCTTCTCTTTCTCGCATGAACTCGACAGTGCAGGCATATAAAAAAAGATTCAAGTTATTGCAACACTATGCATAGAAACTGGACAATATTATAAGCTTACAGAAAAAAATACACAACAAATAAACAACATTAAGAATGTACTCCGTGTCAATAAGGAAGTGACAAGCTGAAATATAAACCTCTTAGGACAGATTTGGAATTCTGTTATGGGAGAGAAATGATTATATTATGGTGTGAGTAGTCAAAAATAAGAGATCCTCCACATTAGCAATTGATTGCGTTGTTTCCAACAATTTATATAATCTAATACAAGATTCCATGAAAGACAAGGGATGATTCTTCTCCCCTAAACCCTTCTTTTTACTCTACCTAACAGAAATCTAAAATACTTAACATGATACAACTTTGTATGCGTGTTTTTAACTTGCATCTAAAAACCCCCTCTCCATGCATTCAATTCCATAACAACCAAACCTGCTACAACAAATAGAATCGAACAACTCTTACACCAAACTCCATAAGCATATAGCTTCAAGGGTGTAGCAGAAGACAATTGACAATTTGACAGCTTCTTTACAAAGAACACCATTTCACCAAGAATTTTACCTCTACTGTGAAGGTTATCAATATCAACTTATCTGAAGCAGCCTCAAAAGGGAAAAAACAGCCTCTGGGAGGGATTTAACTTTTCAAATAGCTGTAAAAGGAAAACCTGGCAATCTCTATTGAGATTAACTCTTAGTCAAGACCTTGTAAATGACTTAATGGTAAACTTGACACTTAAGATGGTCTCCACTCTCCATCTTCACACACCCTCCTCTGCTGCTATAGTTTTAATGCTATAATCCACTTGAAAAAATATCACAGAAAGTTTCAAATATCAAGCTCCCTCACAAGCAACATAAAAAAAATATTGCTTTCAGAAACATCCAAGCATGAGCTCAGTAAGGGGGGAAATGGTACTTATGAAGGGAATTGCCACACCAAATATCACAGGAAAACATGACCCCCCTTTTCCACATGCAAAATCCATGTAGGAGAACTCTTCCTCTGCTCCACAAAACAATATCTCCTTGATGACCATAGAAACCCACCACGTTGATCTAGTTCCATATTTGACAGTTTACAAACCATCTTTAAACACCACAAACCATTCTTCAATCACTATTTACCTCAATTATGTATCTTCAAAACCACTTAACAAAAAGGCTTCGTTGAATGGCAATTTGATAACTAATCCCCCAAACTTCAGAGGGACTCATGGCAAGATAGTGCATTCATCCATTGTAGCCAATAAAGTCAACAACATTACTTTGCCTGAACTATGTAATCACCATAGTGTTTACTACTGCAAATACCATCAGCTTTTTCACTCCATTAATTGCATTATCAATGCAGATTAAAAGGTAACCAAACAATCAAAATAGAACTGCAGTCACTTGCTATTACATTATAGTTCTGGTTATAATATACCAAGCACTTGTATCATTACAAGACGCTAACAAATCCATAATAAATCATAATCTCTGATCAATAGTAAATGTATCAAAGAGAAACTAGAAATCAGCATCATCTCTACACTTGAGAATCGAGACTTACCTACACACTCTTTGCAAACGTGGAGATCATCATAACTTTCAAACTCAAATATGTAACTCACACCCTACAACACCAAAAAAAAAAAAAACCATTTAGTACAAAATCAACAACAAGAAAAAGAAAAAAAAGAAGAAAAAACTAACAATCAGAAACAATTCTATAATATCCAACACGGGTACCTGACTCGAAGTGAGATTAAGCATTGGTGCTTTATTTGATCCCTCCTTAGTGTACTTATGATCTACACATTCAATGTACATAAAAGTAACATAACCCGTTACACCCAAAACAAACTTGATACAAAAAATCCCATTAAAACAAACAAAAAAGGGAACAAAAAGATAACAGGTTCTTTACTTTTAACGAATCTAAACTCCATATTAAGCTTTGTAGCTGAATTAGGACTATTAGGTTTGAACATCAACCTCTCCAAAGTCTGCACCAAAACCAAAAAAAAATAATCAATGCAATCAAGTTCCAAAATTTGATGATAAAATCGAAAACCCAGAAAGGAAAAGTAGTGAAAGGTACCAGGAATAATCGACCAGGAGTGCCAGGGTCTTTCACTGAACTCTTAAACTTGACTCGTTTTGACACTTGCCCGCTTGCCATATTCACTTGGATATTGCAATTCAATCCGATGAAAATAATATGTGATCAATGGAGGATTTGTGACCGGAGAGGTTCAACGGATCGGCGGGAATGGTTGGTCGGAGATGCGGTGACAGGTGCGGTGGTAGTGTTCAATGGAGGAAGTAGGAGTTGAAAGGGATAGGATGGGTGTGTGATCGGCTATAGGGACTATAGCTAAGCTAATTTTAGCTACGGAGCCCAAATTGTAAAAAGGGGTGTCTATTTGCCTAACTATACAAGCACAGAGGTTCCTTCAAGACTCTGCCAAATATGGGTAGGTTACATTTTATAAGGTCCCTCAAGTTGTACATTTAGATCTTTTTAGTCCTTTGTCTGAAGCTTTGGGCATATCAATCCTCATACGCTTCCTTGTAGTAGCACGTGATCCCTTCATGACTCCATCCATCTTACTTGCATGCATACATGTGAGCTACGATGGTCAAGTCCAATCCATATTGGGTATCTAAAATACTTAATTTATTGGGCTATAAATCCATTGACACAGTGGATTTATGACAAGGCTAAGGCTTCAATTGGGGCTTTTAGCTTTCGTCACCGTCATAGCTATATATATTTAAAAATATAATAATAATTATTTTTTAAAGTATTTTTTTATTAAAAAATATATTTTTATTTTTTAAAATTTATTTATGTATCAGTATATTAAAGTTAACCTATAAACCAAATAAATACTAATTACAGTATAAACCAGTAGCTATTATATGTTTATGAGGTGAATTTTTTTTTATTAACGAAGATGTTTGTATTAGCTTGTGTGTATTTCGGTTAATTCCATGAGTTCTAAATTTAATAATCATATAAAGAGTTGTGATGGGAAAACAGAACTCGTGATCATTGGATATCATCAAATGCAAAAATTGATCTGATTGGGCATGGCTTTTCTTCTAAACAAGCAGGAAAAAAGTGTTCCAAATAAGATAGAACGATTCATACAATAGCCATCATGGTCAAGTAATGTCCAAATCTTCAGCTTGGTAAGAAGTAAAAACAGCTCCATGCATTTTCAACCCTCGAAGCACACACCATATATGAGTGGCTTAACCATCACCATTCATCCCTGCCCTGCGCAACCGCAGCGCCTGGTGTTTTTATTGGCAGACTATGATGCTTCAACTTCAATCCAAAGGAAGGGGGGGTTGAACCCAGGGTTTAGAGCCAGCTGCATGCATTTTCAGCTATAAAGAGGAGATGATTTCCTGTTTTTCTTGAATCCCTTAATTAGAAATCTAACACTATTCGTATAGCTTAGATACATTCTGCAGAACATCAAAAAAATCAACTTGGAAAGTAGAAGACGAAGATATGTATAACAAAAGCCATGCCTAAAATATTAAACAGAAAAGCAAAATCTCTAAAATTGGGCGTTTAGGTGCATGCTGTGGTTTAGATGCAAGAAACACTTAGCAGGTGCATGGAAGTATCTGAAAAAACAGATGTAAATCATCCACCAAAAAAAAAAAAACTCCAGTTCTACACATGGAACAGCTTTGTCACTCTTAGTGTCTTTAGTTTCCTTCATTTCACAGTTGACATGAATAGCAGGAACTTAACTCATAATACATCTATTATCAGCTTACCACTTCAATGTTAAAAATTAAAGATCAGTATCACATTACAAGTAACAAAACCTCAGGTTCAAAATTATTATGTTCTTATATATGAAATCTTGTTCGATATGAATCTGTAGAGGTTAA
>Ga0325411_1006275_pt1 | contig 13078 bp, 10 predicted proteins | sample PopdelMetagenome_13_FD_206181 | JGI IMG/M metagenome (GOLD analysis project Ga0325411, IMG submission 206181) | Populus deltoides microbial communities from Bellville, Georgia, United States - Xylem-PdIQD-R4 | ecosystem: Host-associated > Plants > Phyllosphere > Stem > Wood/Secondary xylem... | reverse complement strand
TGGTCTTACATGTAAGGAAAAATGGCATTGCAAAGATGAATAAGCTAGAAGGAAGCATTGCCTAATTGGCTGATTTCTTTGATAATGTTGGAATTTTTATGAGATAATGAAAATGTCATCCAAAACAAGACAACTAACTACACTTGGTGATGGCCCAAAAGACCCGACCTTATATATATATATATATAAAACAAGTTATTACAAGTTAGCTACAATAATATGAACAAAAAACTCCATCACACAGAAAGAAGGCAGGGCAACATGAGAGAAGAAAAAAAATAAAGAGAGAGAAAAAAAAGAATAAAACATTGAAGCTACATCAAAGTTTCGATCATAACATGCATCATGCTTTGGGAAAGCTCTTGTTGAGACAAATTAAACCACACAAAAAAAGGCTCCTATACAACTTGTCTCACTCGATGAGGTAATTTCACTTGATTAAGGAGTATAAAAATCTCATGTCACTAGATAACAAGATTATGGAACATAAAACACAACACATAACAATCATAATATTCATTCTCCGTGAGGTAATTCCCTATTAAATAAGTAGCTTAGAATAACTATAATATTCTAATTTGATTATAAGTAATAAATTTTTGAATTAGATTTTTTATATGGCGACCTTATTCGGCAAAATTTTGAGTTGCTTGTGCTTGGTTCTTTTTTGCGTTGTTTTTGTTTACATTAGTTGGTATTAAAGCTCAAAGATTCATGGTGGTTAGTTGATGTATCTATTGAATAACCATGGATATAAGAGATCGTATAATATGATGTGTTCATGTAAAAGGGGATAAGGAGGTTTCCCCTTGAGAAAGAAAAATTCAATGATTAGTGATAGAATACATTCAAAGACATGTTGCATAATTGACCTATCAACCGAAAAAGGTGAGAAGTCTAATGGATTATGAGGAGAGTGATCATAAATTCATAGCAAACTTTACAAACCCATTCAAGAGGTAAGAGCAAAAAAGGAAGTCTCTTGATCGTATTGAGTATCATAAAGATTTAGATTTTTAATTAAAACTCTTTAAGTTTATGGTAACAAACCTCAGAGGCAAAAGAGTTTATTGATTGGTTGAACAAAATAAAGAGGATGTTTTAGTATATAAAAGCCTTAAAGTAGATGAGGGTGAAACAAATCACCATAATATTAAAAGGGCAAGTTTCTACTTGATAGGAGTAATTGAAAAGGTCTTAGGAAATAAAGAAAAATAAAAGATTAGTGATTGAGAAAAGATAAAGAAGAAGAGGAAGGAGCACTTTCTTCCTTTCAAGTAAACTTAGAATTTATACCAATAATCATGATGAAGTCGCAAAAACTTTAAATTGGATCTAGTCCTTTCCAATGATGCTTGATAGGCTAACTAGGGTAACTGGACTTAGCTACTAGTTGATGAGCTGATTGGGTTACTGAACTTGGCCATTGGTTAATAAGTTGACGAGTTGACTAGACTTGGTCTTTCCATTCTCTATTAGAATAAAATGACCCTCATAATAATATAAAAATGTACACAAATAAACATAAACCATCCATTCAACTTGAATCAACAGTTAAACAAACTATAGGTTAGGGTTATGGTTCTATATCCAATTTTAAATTTTGGTGTTTCATATATAGTGTGTTGGAGCATCAAATTTCTAAGTTTCATAAGCCAAAGAGTTGTCTAGGTAAAAATCTATTAGTAGAAGAACTTAATGAGAAGGCTAATGATCATGTTTATGATGATTCAAATGGTATTTGGAGGTTTTGCAAGGTAATGACAGTGCTCCCTTAGTCATCCAAAAGAGATTTTTTGCTTGTATACATGACTCAAGCAATAATTGACTCGCATTACTCTTTTCCATTTAACTTGTATCATGAAGGACAATGTATGTAATTTGATCATCGATAGTAGTAGTTATGAGAATGTGGTGTCGATCGAGGTAGTAGAAAAGTCCTAACTAAGGACAAAACAATTGATGCATGACAAGAAGAGACTTTAAGATAAGAGAAGCAGGGAAAAAAAAGAGGAGAGAAAGGAAAAATAATAGAAAAAATAAGTTGAGAAAAATAATAAAAGTGGCAAGAGAAGTAAGAGGAAAAAAGAAGGAGGAAATCCATATATTTCTCTTAATTTATTATAAAATGTTTATGATGTATGTCATAACCCAATTCTGGGTTATTCCCCAAAAATCACCTCATTTTCAAAATAAAAATAAAAAAATAAAATAAAGGCTGGCAACGTGGAGAAAATAGGATGGGGAATCAAGCTACATTTTTGGAGGAAATTCAAGGCCTAATTGTACCCCATTATGCCCAAAAATGGAGAAAAATGCAAATTCAAGGTCAAATTAAATGATTATCGGATGAATTTGCATAAAAATTAAGTCCAATGACATAATTAAATTTTTAATAGGTCAATTTGATTTAATTATGGGCCAAATTAAATTTTAATTATGTTTAAGAATTAATTTGGGTCCAATTGAAGGATTTAATCAAGTGCAAGGACTTAATTATACTTTAAATGGGTCAAATTAATTTTATTTGGGGCTTAATTGGTGAAAACTTAAGTTTAGGAGCCTAGGTTAGGCTTAATTAAGAAGATTAGAATTTTAAGAGACCAAATTTAATTTTTACCAAGTTAATTGATTGAAATTAGGGGCAAAATTGCAAGAAAATTGAAGTTTTGGGGTCAAGTTGGGGCTAAATTGAAGAAATTCGCAGCCAATGACCAATTTGCAAAAGGCGCCAAACTATAGGGGCTTAATTGACAAAAACCGGGCGTGAAATTGAAGAAATTGAAAGTTTAATGGTCAATTAGGAGTTAAATTGCATAAATCCGAGACTAAGGATCATATTGGAAAAGGTGCATAACTTCAGGGTTCCAATTGAAGTTAAACAGGGGCTTAATTGCATAAAATCAAAAGTTTAGGGTCAATTAGGGGTTCAATTAAAAGAAATTGAAAGATGGAGGACTAAATTGAAAATCAGTTTAAATCCCTAATTCAAACCCAAAACAGCGCTGTGTTGAGTTAAAAAAAAAAGAGGGACCAGATGACGCGTCGTATGGTAACTATTCATTATCTTCTTCTTTTACCTGGGTAAAGCTGGTCTGGTACCTACTTTGCAAGTGTATTTAATGCACTTAACGTCCACCAAATTTAACAAAACTTGCATGAAAATGATCATCTACAGTTCCTCTACAGCTCTATGTGAATAGTTCAGTCTTTATGACAACCCATCGTGCTGGCGCCGACCTAAACATGCCAACTCAGACAACTTTTTCTGCAGATTTGACAGTGCACCATGCCTACTTTGAGCCAACGGTTGGGATCCTTACCAACAAAATCAAGGGCTAAAATTTTACCCCGGTGCAGATGAGATTACCCTCTTCTACCACCTATAAATAGAGGCGGAGTTGATGACCCGAGAGAGGAGAAAATCAGGTCCAAAGTAAGCCAAAAAACCAGCCTTCCTTCTTTCCCTGCTGCAGATTTTCTTCTTCTGCTTCTTCTTCTTTCTTCCTCCACCACAGGAAACCAACACTGTCACCATTTCTTCCTCCAGCTCCGCCTTGAGCAACCACCACCATCAGCGGTATGGAAACCATCATTTCCACCATAAGTCGCCGCCCAAACACCTTCTTTCAGTAACAACAGTCGTGACTTTCTCTTTCCTCTCCTCTCTGCAGATTTCCTTTTCTTCCTCTTCTAGTTGCAGCCGCTCCAGCCAATTCCACCGCTGTTTCCACTGCTGACTTCAGGTCGTCCTCCCCCAGCCAGCCATCACCGCCACGCCAGGTGGTCCGCTACCCTTCCCCTGGTTTTTCGTCTTCTCCATGAAAGTTCCACTGTTTTGAACAGTGGAACGTGAATTATAATATTTGTGAGGTGTAAAATTACACTATAAAGTACACCCTTGGGTATTAAAGATACAAGGTGTAAAAATACGATGCTAAAATTCAGACTTTAGAATGGTTAGGATTTAACCCAATAAGGTAGAGACTTTCTCATGAAGAGAGATCTGCCTTAAACCTTAGAAAAAACCAACGAATAGAAACCCGACTTAGAAAAAAACAATCAAACAACAATGCAGCTTACCTTAGGTAGGGTGCACTGCGTGATGTGTTTTCCCCTTGCACAACCAGTCCCTTACCCAGACTTTCGCAGACCATAGGTTCCTAGTGACCATAATACTAGGTGGAGACTCCTAAACATTAATCATAACTTTATGATTAAATCCAAAAAACATTCCCAACACTCCACACCTCACATAGGAGGCACGATAAGAGCCTCTGTCGTCGCCAGACGGCATTGTGCCGGCTCGTGCCCCCGCGACAGCATGGTGACTCCACTAGGGATCACCTTGTCTAGTCAGACTAAGCTTTGCTTGTTTGATTGTTTGGCTTTTTGCTGGTCTTTAATTTTAGCTTGCATTTCTACTACTTTAGCATGCATTTCTACTATTTTAGCATGCATTTTAATTTTGCGAATAAGCCCAATTCTAGGTTAGGTGGGGAGTAGCGGTTTGCCTCATGACTTTCAGTCGGGGTTCAGATTTGTGAAACATCCAATTATGAGCTGAGTGTTTACTTGGTAATGGCGATCACACTGTGCCCCAACCATTCCTTGTAAACCCCTATACTGCCTTCACGTGAGGTGGTCGCTGGGCAGTTCATAGACCCTTTTAAGACTAAGTAGAAAGCTTATCTATCATGTAATGATCTAGAACGTTTCTTTAGAGCATGAACTCCTTACATAGTCATTCTGCATGGGTTTTTGCCATTCATGTACATGCATTTGCATCCACACACATACATCCATCCATTGTAAATAATATACATACATGCAACAGGTTGAAATATAGGTCCTCAAAGAATCTACAACACCTGACTTCGAGCAAGAAACATTGAAGATGAAGAGCGTGCTCACCATGACGCCCATTTCCAAGAAGAATTAGAGTCCCTGAAAGCAAGCGTGGCTCGCCTCTCTAGCTTACTCGAGCAAACATTTAGAAATACCTCTGGTGAAGGTTCTTCTAACCGGCCAGCTATTTTTGTTCAGCCTCCGGCAACAGCTCAACCCGAAGAAACATTGAGTGAACATGATCAAGAACCTCCATACAATCCAGCATTTGTGCACTCAATACCACCACCAGCAGCCCCTGTAGTCATAGATCCATTCACCAATGAGTCCCACAAGACCAAATCATCCAATGGCATTGATCAAAATAAGATGGCGGCGTTGGAAGCCCGGATTAGAGCCATTGAAGGGGTAGACTTGTACGATCCATTACGGGCAACAAAAATATGTCTGGTCCCAAATGTGGTTGTCTCGAAAAAATTATGTGTTCCTGAATTCCTCAAATAAACTGGAACACAATACCCCATGACTCATCTTAAATCCTATTGCAACAAAATGGCAAAAGTAGTACACGATGAAAAACTACTGATGCACCTTTTCTAAGATAGCTTAAGTGGAGCGACATTAAGCTGGTACATGAGATTGGACAACACCAAAATATGTAAATGGAAAGACTTGGTGGATGCATTTGTGAAGCAATACAAGTACAACATGGACATTGCTCCTGATAGAACCAGTTTGTCCAATCTAAAGAAAAGGGACAAGGAAAGCATAAGGGAATATGCTCAAAGGTGGAGAGACCTAGCTGCTCAAGTACATCCTCCACTGCTGGATAAAGAGATGGTTACTCTGTTTGCCAACACGCTTATAGACCCATACTACGAACATGTGATGGGTAGGTCGGCCCAACAATTTACTGATGTTGTGGCAGTAGCTGAGTGCATAGAGCAAGGAGTCAAAAGTGGTAGAGTCTCTGCACCTATGGAAAAAAAGGGCTTCGAAGGTAAAAGAAAAGAGGTTAACCATGTTGAGGGTAGCTATAGGGGTAGGAAAAACCCATTCCAAAAATACCACACTTCATCCTTTTCACCCCAAATCGCCAACATCAATCTCAACTCTTCTTTTCCTGACAGAAAACCTAAGCCTCAAACCAAACACCAAAAAATCCAAGAATAACTACCTTTATTACCGCTGCCCTTAAATGAGATGTACCAAAAGCTACTAAGCATCAGACATATAGCTTCAGAACCCTTGACACCTCTGCAACCACCTTACCCCAACTGGTACAAGCCCGACCTCATTTGCGAGTACCATGCTGGCGCTGCGAGACACAACATTCATACCTATAGTGCCTTTAAAAAGAGGCTCATGCATTTGATTAAAGCTGGATGGATAACCTTCGAAGAAACTCCAAACGTGAGTTCAAACTCTCTACCCAATCATGCTTCAGGTGCTGGATCTGTAAATGCACTGGAGGGGGAATACTCTGAAAACCTCAAAGCACAAGTAGGGTGTGAAGAAGGCAGTATGAATTCTCGAGGATAGAGATGAAGTTCTGCCATAAGATGGAAGCATGGCGTCTGCCTCTAATAATCGCCTCCGTTTGATCATGTCTGCAAAGTTATTTTAATTTTGTGATATTTTAACTTGTTTTAGTCTTGTTGGTAATTCGGCTTATAACGCCATAAGACTCTCTATCAAATGAGCCTTTCTTGTTAATAAGATCATATGTTCATAATGAGCCTTTATTTTTGTTGTTTCATGCAAATAACATATTAAACACACTCTGTAAACCACTGCACCAAGAATTCTTTAGTGTTTTTCCTTTTTTTCTCTCTTAAAAAAATAAGCATGACCCCATGTTTTCACAAGGGTTTTTGGAAAATCAAAGTTTTAATACAAAAATAAAAATCAAATTGATGTTTGTTCTAATAAACAAGTTCTGAAAATTCAAGTGATATCCTAACACTTAAAAACCTAAAAGACAACCTGAACACCATGAGATAACTTCAAAGCTGCATTTTGACTGCATGAATAATGAGAAACCATTTTGCATATTCGTATGTGAGAAAGTAAAGCTTGCTGATTTTGAATGAATGCATTTGAAATGAAGAAAGACCATCTTTAATCATTCTTTCACAAATTCTAGAAAATCCCTTGCAGTCCCTTTTTGAGCCTAATGCATTTTTCTTGAAAAATAACCTTGGCTAGGATCACACCCTACACTAGGGGGCAAGTGCAAAAAAATCCTTAATGACTAAAACAACCCTGGGGGCATGAAAAGTCTTCAATGATAAAAGAGCCCAAACAACACTGGGGGCATGAAACAAAATCCTCAATGATCAAAAGTGCCCAAACAAAGCTGGGGGGCATTAAAGAGTTCCAAAAATATTTGAGCGTGCCACAAAAATCACTAATATAATGATGCTTAAAACCAAAAGAAGAAAAAGACCAACATTGGGGGGCACCATGGACCATTTTGCAAATCAATTCCAAGGTCCAGAAATGTATGAACCAAAAAAGAGTTTGGGATATAAGCACTAGTGATCCTTAGTCTTAAAGTCCCTTAAACACCTTTTGAGCCTATAAATATCCTTTTCTTTATAGCCAAGAGCCAAAACCTATGTTATGTGCCTAATCAAGCCCTTTCTGATCAAAGACAGACAATCTGGATCGATAGACTTTGCTTTCTCATGTGAAACAAGTCATTATTCATGCAAGCAAAATGAATGCTTTAAAAACTGGTTCTTTAAAACCCTCAGATTGGATCTTGAACCCTTTTGACCAATCAAAACATCACTTCACTTCACCAAAAGCAAAACAAAATTTTTCAACACTTATGCAAACCTATCCATAAGAATAGCTTGAATTTTTCAGAACAAGTTTGTTTTAAACAAACATCAAAATGATTTTTCGGAATAGCTTTGAAATTCCAAAAATTCTCCATGAAACAACTCCTTGTAAATAACCAAATCCTCTTCCACATAGCCTCATCCCCAAGGAAAACCCAAATTGAACACTTGGAGACATGATCAAACTGGGGGGCAGTCCACCAAAACATATAGGGCTGGCTCCATGATTCCTCTTCTAAGAAAACATTAGATATAGTGCATAGCTGGCAATCCTTCAGATAAAGGTTTGTGGACAAAGAAGTATACCGATCCCCCTCAAAGGTCAAAATCACAAGATATGACTTGAGTAAGTAAGAGCGAAAAGAGTCATTAAAGCTTACTATCAGAGACTCAAACTTTTGAGAAAATGAAAACTCCATGAAGAAAAGGTGACCTATATTTCTCAGGTAAGTATACATGCATATTAATCATGATGCATTACTTTCATCCCTGACAGATCGGTGTCTCATCGTCACCTCTTTTTGAGCGGGCTGTTGAGCCCTCATCATTTAGATAGTGTGCTTTCTAGCCCTATCTATCTCTTTTCGAGTGCGCTTTTGAGCCCTCGCCTCCCAGGTAGTGTGTTTTCTAACCCTGCCTCATTTCGAGTGCGCCTTAGAACACTCGACCACCTTGGGTAGTGTGTTTTCTAACCCTGCCTTATTTTGAGTGCGCCTTAGAGCCCTCGACCATCTTAGGTAGTGCGTTTTCTAACCTTACCTCTTTTTAGTGCGCCTTCAAACCCTCACCTCATGGGTAGTGCGTTTTCTAACCTTGCCTCCTTTTGAGTGCACCTTTGAGCCCTCACCTCTAAGATAGTATGTTTTCTAACCCTACCTCCTTTCGAGTGCGCTTTTCAGCCCTCGTTCTCCTTCGGGTTCTATCTCTTTTTGAATGCTCCTTTGAGCTCTCATCTCTTGAATAGTGCGCCTTCAAGCCCTATCATGTCGTCTCTTTAAGACATTTCATTTTTTTACCTGGGTAGGTCACCCATCACAATCAAACCTTTTTGAAAGCTCTTTTCTTCTTTCATTTAGGCCGATTGCCCATTACAATGAAACTATTTTTTTTTAGAAATCCTCGCATTTCTCACCACCTCCAAAAATGTTTCATCTGGGCAGGTCGCCCATTACACTTTGAAAAATCTCTGTATTTTTCACCATTTTGAAAAATCTACGTGTTTTTCACCTGGGTAGGTCAACTATTACAATAAGACCACCTCAAAAAAGACCTTTTTTCAATTTTTTTGGGTAAGTCACCCATGACAATTCGACCACTTCAAAATCTCTGAATTTTCAAAAAAAAATCTTCCAGTTTTTACTCTGAGTGCGCTTTCTAGCCTTCAAAAGGATTCATCATTTCTCAATATGATGAGTCCATCATCTCTCATTCTTCCTTTTCTTCTTTACAATGCTTATTATCTAAAGTCTCTTACGAGAATTTCTATCGTAAGCATTGTAAAGAGGAGGGCAACTGTCAAAACCAATTCTGGGTTATTCCCCAAAAATCACCTTTTTTTCTAAATAAAAAAAATAAAATAAAGGCTAACAACGTGGAGAAAGCAGGCCGGGGAATCAAACTACAATTTTGGAGGAAATTCAAGGCATAATTGTACCCCATTATGCCAAAACATGGAGAAAAATACAAATTCAAGGTCAAATTAAATGATTAAGTCCAATGACATAATTAAATTTTTAATAGGCCAATTTGATTTAATCATGGGCTAAATTAAATTTTAATTATGTTTAAGAATTAATTTGGGTCCAATTGAAGGATTTAATCAAGTGCAAGGACTTAATTATATTTAAATGGGTCAAATTAATTTTATTTGGGGCTTAATTGGTGAAAACTTAAGTTTGGGAGCCTAAGTTAGGCTTAATTAAGAAGATTGAAATTTTAAGAGATTAAATTTAATTTTTACGAAGTTAATTGATTGAAATCAGGGGTAAAATTGCAAGAAAATTGAAGTTTTGGGGTCAAGTAAGGGCTAAATTGAAGAAATTCGCAGCCAATGACCAATCTGCAAAAAACGTCAAACTGCAGGGGCTTAATTGACAAAAACCGGGCGTGAAATTGAAGAAATTGAAAGTTTAATGGTCAATTAGGAGTTAAATTACATAAATTCGAGACTAAGAACCATATTGGAAAAGGCGTAACTTCGGGGTTCCAATTGAAGTTCAGCAGGGGCTCAATTGCATTAAATCAAAAGTTTAGAGTCAATTATGGGTTAAATTGAAAGAAATTAAAAGATAGAGGACTAAATTAAAAATCAGTTTAAATCCCTAATTCAAACCCAAAACGACGCCGTGTTGAGTTAAAAAAAAAGAGGGACCAGATGACGTGTCGTCTGGTAACTATTCATTATCTTCTTCTTTTACCCGGGTAAAGCTGGTCCGGTACCTACTTTGCAGGTGTATTTAATGCACCTAACGTCCACCAAATTTAACAAAACTTGCATGAAAATGATCCTCTGCAATTCCTCTACAACTCTATGTGTATAGTTCAGTCTTAATGACAACCCGCTGCAGATTTTCTTCTTCTGCTTCTTCTTCTTTCTTCCTCCACCACAGGAAACCAACACCGTCACCATTTCTTCCTCTAGCTCCGCCTTGAGCAACCACCACCACCATCAGCGGTATTGAAACCATCATTTCCACCATAAGCCGCCGCCCAAACACCTTCTTTCAGTAGCAACAGTCGCGACTTTCTCCTTCCTCTCCTCTCTGCAGATTTCCTTTTCTTCCTCTTTTAGTTGCAACCGCTCCAGCCAACTCCACTGCCATTTCCATCGCCGACATTAGGTCGTCCTCCCCCAGCCAGCCATCATTGCCACGCCAGGTGGTCCGCTATCCTTCCCCTAGTTCTTTGTCTTCTCCATGAAAGTTCCATTGTTTTGAACAGTGGAACGTGAATTATAATTCACGTCTACTGTTCCAGTAGACCTTGGGCCGGACCAGTTCTGGCCCAGCCCAAATGGTCGGGCTGGGTCTGGTGCAGCCCCCAAAAAAATTTAAAAAATGTAAAAAATCATTTAAAAAAATATGATTTTCTTAAATATTTTTCTACCAATTTTGTATATTTACACTCTCAAATACAAATCCAGCATTAAAATACCTGGTTTTCTCTGAAATATTTCAAAAAAAATAAATTTCAAAACATTTTCAAAAAGAAAAAAATATTTTATTGCATACGGCCAAATCCTAAAATTTTTCCAAGCATATTTTTCATAAAAAAAATCAAAATTCGCATCTTTTTTATGTTTAAAAAAAATTAAAAAATGGATATCGTAACCAGTTTATGATTATCCATTAGGATTTAGCCAACATGTCAAAAATCTTTTTCAATCTTTTTTTAGGATCCATATGTAGACTTTAATATTTGTGAGGTGTAAAATTATACGATAAAGTACACCTTCAGGTATTAAAGATACAAGGCGTAAAAATGCGATGCTAAAATTCAGACTTTAGAATGGTTAGGATTTAACCCCATAAGGTAGAGACTTTCTCATAAAGAGAGATCTGCCTTAAACCTTAGAAAAAATCAATGAATAGAAACCCGACTTAGAAAAAAAAATCAAACAACAATGCAGCTTACCTTAAGTAGGATGCACTGAGTGTGATGCGTCTTCCCCTTGCACAACCAGTCCCTTACCTAGACTCTTGCAGACCATAGGTTCCTAGTGACCATAATACTAGGTGGCGACTCCTAAACATTAATCATAACTTTATGATTAAATCTAAAAAATCTTCCCAACACATTACACCTCACACAGGAGGCACGACAAGAGCCTTCGCCGTCGCCAGACGACGTCGTGCCAGCTCGCACCCTCGCGACAATGTAAAACAAGTATATATAAATAGTAAAACCTACATAATCAACAATTAGGCTTCTAGCTTACTAAAATAAAATGTCCAACAATAACATAAATTAAGCCTAATAATTAAACCATATAAAATTCAATCACATAGGCTTAAGCTAATCGCCTAACCAAAGAGTGATGGGTTTGGTTATTCTTCGTCATCCCATATCATATGCATGTGTGAATAGTGTCTTGGATTTTATATCCCTACCATTTCTTTCAAGGTTAGAAGAACTCAACCCTATTTAGTATAGTTCTATAAGACTCCGATAATATTTCAAAAGAACATGATCAAGTTGTCACAATATTGTTCTAGTAATACAAGTATAGTCCAAAGCAAGTTGCTCGATCCATGAACTAGATTCACCATCCCTAGAATAAATAAGTTATACATTCTAAATAACATTTATATGTCATGTTTATCCCAATGATAAGGTAATGAAGTAGAGATTTCAAAAGGAACATCAATGATATGTTGTTGCCATTTATATATAACAAGTCTTTTATGTTAAGAGTAGAGCTAACATCTAAGTTTAGTTGTAGGTTATTGATAGAAATATTTGATTCAACCATTTGTAACACTTTAGATTGTCTAGTACTACTTCTTGCAATTTTTAACTTGTTTCAAGAGGGTACAATTCAGGTCTAATCTGTATTATGAAATAATCTACAATATTTAATGCATCAAGACACTTGTCACAACATGCTTTAATACCTAGATATGTATGAGACTTTTCCAAATTTGAGGGAAAAAATATGAAAATAGATGACTACTTAGTAATTAGAGAAAACTAAAGATCATAAAATAAGCATTAGTCTTAGATATTAAGGTAAGAGGTTAGTTATATATACAGAAAAAACAACGTCATCCTTACCACATCATTTATTACGAAAAGTTACTTCTGCTATTTTTTCCTTTGAAAATTATCCTTTTTATTGCCATTAAATATCCTAATTATTTTATAAGCTTATTTACAATTTATATTTTAATTTATTTTTAATTACATGTTGAAAAATTCAATTCTAGCTCTTAAAAAAAATACTCATTGATTTGACCATGTAATAATAATTCAGCATCAATCCTTTAAAAAAAGACCAATAAAAAAAATTATTTGTGAAAAATTCAACATCAGTCTCTTAAAAAAAACTTATAAAAAAATAAAAATCATTAACAAAAAAAAATTTGAAATCTGTCTCGAAAAGAAAACTTTAAAAAGGCCCATTTAAAGTTCTAATTTTCAGATTTCTAAATCAAACCTAAGGACCTACGATGATGATTTTAAAAAATAAAAATAAAAACTACAACTCTTGTTCTATTAATATTTTGTGCTTGCATTTTATATCTATAAATCATGATTTATTATCAGAACCCTAAGAAGAAGTGAACAAAATCCTGGACTCAAATTAAAAGACTATAAAACAAACTTATGATATTATTGGATCAACAAGCATATGTAAATGGTTTAAGCACATGAATGAAGAC
>Ga0325411_1006274_pt1 | contig 13078 bp, 7 predicted proteins | sample PopdelMetagenome_13_FD_206181 | JGI IMG/M metagenome (GOLD analysis project Ga0325411, IMG submission 206181) | Populus deltoides microbial communities from Bellville, Georgia, United States - Xylem-PdIQD-R4 | ecosystem: Host-associated > Plants > Phyllosphere > Stem > Wood/Secondary xylem... | reverse complement strand
CAACCTCTGCAACCCAACAATCTGCATTTGCTGGCCAGACCGCTTTGAAGCAGTCAAATGAGCTTGTCCGTAAGGTTGGTTCCTCTGGTGATGGTCGTATTACCATGCGCAGGACTGTCAAAAGTGCTCCACAAAGTATATGGTAATGTTTCTGGTCTCTAGCTATAGTAAGTAATATCAGTTTTACTAGTTTTTACAAATCAATAACAGCACAGCACCTCTTTGAATTTTTCTCTTAGTTTCGAAAGAGAGAAAATAAAATATACCTAAGTCATTCTTAGTTTCTTGAAGTTGTCTTTGGTTTCTGATTTCTCGTCTTCTAAATTAAAAGAAAAAAGAAAAAAAGATTTCTCATCCATTGCTTGCTTCCAAGTTTCTTAGCAGTGCACCTAGCAGCATTGAGCATTGTAGCTGTTTATTCACTAGCTTGCTAGCTTCTACTTTTAGCGCATTGTTCATCAAGAAAGATTTATTTGAATGGTGGAAAGTAATTGCAAATGAATGCTGGGAAAAGTGACTCCAAAAAGCATGATCTCTCAACTCTGATAATTTATCTTTATGGCACTATCATTTGGAGGGAAATTTCACCCAAGAAATCCTTAGTCTGGAGAAAGGGGACTGCTAGAGTGAAGTTAGGAAGATGTTCACCAACACATTTTGACATCTTGTTCTAAAATCTGCATTTTAGGTTCATTTATTTGCAATAAAAAGCTGACCATATGATTGTGATCATAAAACAGGTATGGCCCAGACCGCCCAAAGTACTTGGGTCCATTCTCTGAGCAAACTCCATCATACCTGACCGGTGAATTCCCTGGTGATTATGGATGGGACACAGCTGGTTTGTCTGCAGACCCTGAGACATTTGCCAAAAACCGTGAGCTTGAGGTGATCCATAGCAGATGGGCCATGCTTGGTGCACTCGGATGTGTCTTCCCTGAAATTCTTGCCAAGAATGGTGTCAAGTTCGGCGAGTCAGTTTGGTTCAAGGCTGGATCTCAAATCTTTTCAGAGGGTGGCCTTGATTACCTTGGCAACCCCAATCTCATTCATGCTCAGAGCATCCTCGCAATCTGGGCTTCCCAGGTTGTGCTCATGGGATTCGTTGAAGGGTACAGAGTGGGAGGAGGACCACTTGGCGAAGGTCTTGACCCCATCTATCCTGGTGGTGCCTTTGACCCACTTGGCCTCGCTGATGATCCCGATGCATTTGCAGAGTTGAAGGTGAAGGAGCTCAAGAACGGCCGCCTTGCAATGTTCTCAATGTTTGGATTCTTCGTTCAGGCCATTGTCACTGGAAAGGGACCTATCGAGAATCTTTTGGATCACCTTGCCGATCCAGTGGCCAACAATGCTTGGGCATATGCCACTAACTTCGTTCCTGGAAAATGAAGAAACTCAGATGTTTGCCTTGTAGATTGCTACTTTACTTGATCCTTGTGTTTTTGTTGAAAACAACTTGTTATGGACTCCGCCAGTACTTGTGTTTTTAGTAGTGGAACTGAAACTGCTTATATACATGGGAAGTTCTTTATCACCATGAATCCACTAAGAACATCAGACTCTTTTGTGCTTGGATCTACATTTTTGGTTGGATTGTGCCATAGACAAGTTGCCCCCAGAATAGTTAGATCAATGTTTTAGACAAAACAACCACTAACAGTTCCATCACCGCCCGGTCTCTGACGGAACATGAAGGCTTGTAAACAGAAGTAAGCTTGTAGGCCATTTAAGTAAGCTGTCAAGGAGGTGGAATGAGGAAGCAGAGAAGCTTATTGATCTGCCTTGTGGATAACGTAGGGCAAGAGGTGAAGGGCTGGGCCTGGCACTACCTTATTTTTCAAAACTCTGTATCTTCAAGTTCAAAACTCAAAATTGGATGAAATTATTCAGTGAAGCAAATTTAGTGAATCGATAACGTTGAAAGAAAAATTGTGGAATGAACAAATATATGGAAGAATATATTATTGGAGCAGTTAGAAAAATGCAGGAAAATAAAAGTTTTATGTGTATTGTGTGACAATTCAATTATGATTTAAATAAATGATTTTTTTTGCATATTGGTTACTTTGATTTTCCTACAATTAGTACACGAGCCATTTTATAATTTGTTCAAGAAATTTACAGTCATGTTGGTTGCAAAATATTGTACTTGTTAGTAAAATGGTCATAACTAGACGCACCGTTTCATGTGTTGGAAACTAGAAGCACAACTTTTCATGCTTTTTTTTTTGTTCCTGAACTATTAAGGTTAAGGCATGTTGAACAATTGAAGGTTACTGCATTAGGAAGGTATGTGTGGTTTCCTCCTACCTTTAATGACAATTGTCCTTAATATCATTGTAATTATCTTGGAAATAGTTTCCTTCTAAAACAACATGTGTGGATGTTGTCCCTCTGTTGTATCTTAGATGACTCATTGTTCTTTCCTTTTTTTCTTTTCTTTTTCTATTTTCTTTCTTTGGTTCTTGAGCTTGATTTCTCTATTTTTTTTTTTTTTTACTTTGGGGACAAAAATGCAAAAGAGGGTTGTCATTTTTAAAAAAAAATTTAATTCTAGTCCCATTATTTTTAATTTTTTGGAAAACAAAAATTTCAAACAATTTTTGTAAAATCAAGTGCTTATAAAGTGTTGGGATATTTTGTTAACATATCGAGAACCCAAGATCAAGTTCATTAAAAAAAACCATTAAATTCAATATCAAATTAATTTAATGTGGAAGAATAAAATTAAAAATGCAAAAAATTAATGACCAGAAAAAAAAATAAAGAAAAAAATGGTATTGTCCGAATCTCTTGTGCCATGGATATAGGTGTGCAGTAGAAGGAACATAATCTTTTAGAGTTTTGTTAATGTAGTTTAAGACCTATAAGAATGACTGTGAATTCTGGAGCAAAAAATAGAATATTGGTATTTATAATTTAAGTAGGTAAATTCGTATTTATTTACAGTCTCTTTTAGAATTATTGATTGGTAATTTCTAAAATGGCTCACCAAGAAATATGTAGCCTGACAAGTACAAGATTTACACATTATATATCAAGTTCAAAATACATAATATGAGGCAAGGCCCAATCTCATAACTAATGGTCTATGGAATGAGTCCAAGGGTTTAAAGCCCGGGTGTAAACCACGTCTTTTTATGCCTAGGTATGATGGGTGCCTTGATGCTTATCTAGATCTAAGATAGTTGCATAACTTCTTATAAACCAAACTAAACCACAATCCACTAGTCTCGTAAATGGATTTGGGGTCTCCATAAAGCTTAATTAGGTAATGTACCTAAATAATGGAACAAGCCCACATGAAGGTAAAAGCTTGGTTATGAGCTTACTCAGGTAAAAGTTGCTCAACCTACATGACATTGTCTTTTGCACTCAATAGTATACCACCAAGCATCAAAGACTATTATCTTGAACGATTGTTATTATATAATAATGTGTTATAGTATTTTCCTCATGTACCCATATTTCCATACAAGTTGGCATGATTCATGGTTATATAGAAGTCTATGAACCACAAGGTAAGGCATATTTTAACTTTATATTTTCTATCATTCTCTTATCATTTTCTTCGTTATAATTTTACAAACACAAACACCATACAACCTTTAAGGCTTGATTACTCCTACAACTTTGCTAACTATACCATTAGAAGGTCCCTAAGCCCAACAAGGGACTTGTTATAGGTGCATATGATTTTTAATAATACCAAGTCGATTAGTCTATTTTCAACATCTCAAATTGTATCATCTTTAGAAAACTTTAATCTTTTAAGGACCTCATCAATAACATTGTCTATAGAGAATTGAGAGATATATTTAAACTCCTTTATATTTGTCATCCCTACTACTTGTAAAATATTGGAGTTCTCCTCGAATAGGGTTAACTAAGCTCAATCTTTTTTTTAGTCAGCTCTAGAGGGAACCATGTGCCCCCTAACCTTTGATTCTAAAGTTTACGTGTTATCCCGGTAAGGATACCAACACCCTAGATTATTGAACGGGTGAAGAGTTATATTTTACCACTAATAGGGGTGGCAACTTAAATAGCAGGTAGGGGAAGAGTGGGATCTCGAGAAGGCTTTGGCTACTTAAGTGATTAATAAAGGGACATATCATCCATTTTTTCTCTTTCAATACTAGGTTGCCATCTTTGTTGTAACCCAATTTCTTACCCTAATTTTGAATATATTTTGCAAAAAAAATAGAAAAGTCTAAAAATATATATCTTTTTAATAATTAGTTAATTTTTATCATTTTTTTATTTTCTTCATCTTTATTTAATTTTTGTTTGTCAATATATATATATGGGTTGAAGTTGGACCAATAATTAAGTATCACGAAGGAAGTTTGAGATATTTAGGCCATAATTGAGAGCTTAATTAAGGAAGAAATTGAAGAAAAGAGCTTAAATTGATTTAATTTGACTATAATTGAAAAACATTGAGTTTTAAAGAAGAGTTTGGAACAAGTACCAAGTTAGAAAATCAATTACGAGTGTAATTGAGAGAGAAAATTCAAATTTGAAGTCAATTTTGCTTTAAAATGAAGAATTGGAAGACCAAGGTCCAAAGTAAGTAAAATGGAGAATTCAGAGGACAAATATTATTTTGGTCAGGGGCTGAATTGAAAGAAATTAAAGGGAAAAAGTGAAAATTGACCAAAATAAGAAAATTAAAAGTCCAGGGACCAAAGAGCAAAAAGCATGGAAGAGGAAGGATCAATTTGAAGTTGGCACAAATAAATTAGAGAAAAAAACCTAACTCTGAAGGTGATGAAAAAACAATGTCATTTCACTCTAAGTGAAATGATGCATTTTGCTTAAAAGAATGAAGACAAAATGATGAAACTTAGAACAAAACAACGTTGTTTTGTCCTAAAACCTACAAAAATTCTAGGCATTAAAAAAGACATTAAAAAGCTGACTCTCAGGCACTATTAAGATTTAATTTCAATCCTAAACAAAGGAGGGTTGGTGGCCAACACCCAAGCTAGTTTATGGTCTTGATTCATCAAGGCAATCTTCACAAATCCAATCCTTATTATGTTGATATTTGTTTCCTTTACTAAAAAGACTAGAAATTTTCCTATAAAAGGGGTCTTAGAGTAGATAGCAAAAGGGAGGGAAGGGAAAAAAAAAAAGAAAGAAGAGAGGAGACATAAATGAGAGATATCAAGAGCAAGAGTCAGAGACACGAACACAAGAAAAAAGTAACCAAACATTAGGCAGCAGGGTAAAAAGTAATTGCATTGCAGATTCAAACATATTCAGTTCATCTTAAGAGTAATAGCTCCACTGAATCAGGTTCTAACTTTTGTATACTAATGTGAAACATATTTTCTACAACATATGATTGTGTAAAGATTCTATGAATTATTGAGTTCCCATTTCCATTTGTCCTTATTGTATGAATATTAGACTTTATGAATCATCACTTTTGTTACTTAATATTTTTTTTAGAGAATCTATGTTTGATCCTTTACTCTAGTTATGAATCATGATTTATGAAAGTTTGTTCCTCAGTTAGAAATCAATCTAGTGACAACTAAGATCTATAGAGTAAAGTGAACACGAAATCTGCAATTTGTATATAAGAAAAACTATAAATTCATGAACACGAAATCTGTAATTTTTAATATAAGCTCATTTTCCTCTTTCTTTCGTTACCGATATCATTCGAACCTATACCTTTTCTTTTCTCTCCACATAACAAGTTTCTCTTGAGTCAGTTGGATATCTACTTGACTAGTAAAAAATAAAAGAAACAAAAGGGATGATGGGCAAGTCTTCATTTTAATTAACTTTGATCTTCAAAACAGGGTATAAGTTCATTAGTTAATGTTTATTGGGTTAAGCTTTCAAGCTATAAAAGAGGCCCAACTGGGCTTTGTAAAGCCCGTTTCTTTTATAGGTTTTGTATTCTGATTTTTGGGTATTAGGATGTAAATAGGCTAATTATTTTTTTTATTGACATGTCTTTGATTTTTTTAGGACTAACGTTAAAAATCATTTTATTTTATAAAAACAATAATAAAAAAGGAATATAAAGGAAATTAAAAATATTAGGATAGTTAATGACAATAACAAGAATAAATCTAGAACAAAGAATACATAGTTAGGGTAACCTTTCACAAGAAAGGATGCAGTGAGGGCAACATTGTTCTTCTCTTAAGCATAATAACCTGTTACTTGAATCTCTAGAACTAGTGTTACTTGTTAGGATCCCTAGTTTCCTTTAAATTACTAGGTGGTAGCTCTAATCATTCACAATACATCCCCTCCGGGAATGTCCATCGAGGTGCGACAGAATAACAACTTCATTGAAGAATTTAGGGTTAAGCCTATTACTTGTGTGTTCTTTGATGATTTTTTCTTTTGTTTCCCATAATATTTGCCTATGATTTTTTATTTTATTTATTTATTTGTACATAATTTTCATTTATTGCAATATTTATTTTTATTCATGTTATTTAATCATGGCATACACATGCATTTTATTTATGACTTTCCACACACTTTACAAAAATCCAATAAAAATTCTAGACAAGAGCTCATTCCTTTAAAAATAGATAGGAAGATTCAATGTCGAGTGTGACCTGTGTCTACTGATGCTCATTTAAACTCCCACTCAGATTGGGACCCACCCTATGTACTAGGTATCGTGAAATCTTTCCCATTCTCATAATACATTAGGTTAAGAAGTTAGGTTACCCCACTAGTAATTTGGATAATCTGGAAACCTGGAAAGTCTTTAGAATTAGACTAGTTGGGCCCAAAACCTTTATGAGCTAGATCTTTTATTTTATGGATGACGTTTTATAGGACACGAACCCTTGTATGTCAATCGCCTTGAATACTTGAGTGAGAAGAGAGTTGAAGAGTGGAAAGAGAACCAAAAACATGAAGAGAGGAAAGGGATAGAGGGTTGGCTGGAACAACAAAGGAAAAAGAGAAAAATCAAGAGAGGGGGAAGAAAACCACTAAAACCTTCCCTAAATCTTGTTTAAAAATCATGTGGTAAGAGTAACCTCACTCTCCTACTTGTTATTTTGAGATTTTAAAGCAAATGAGAAAGAAACCTCAAATAGAATGACCTAGGGTTCTTGCACTCTTAATTTTAGAAAGACTAAATGAAAAGATTGGAAAATAGGGATGAAAAAAAATGTAATTTCAGAATTTATAAAAAAAAAATTGATATATATTGAAGAACAAACCCTAACTAAAGGCTGCCCTGTTGAAAGAATGAGAGAATGATGGAATAGGATGATAAAATATGTCAATTGTGATCTTATTATGCTCTTAGGAAAATACTTGAGCTAAAATAGAATATTTACATATGAATTGAAGAACTTGCTTGATTATAGACTTGGAAAATTAATGTGTGAATTAATGCATGATAATATAGACATGTTTATTGTGAAAATGATGATTTACATAAGTAAACTAGAAGATGAGGGAATATCATGTTCAGCTAAGAGGAAGAACAATGAAGAGAACTTGTATGTGATGAACATCCTTAGGGAAATAAAATAAATGATAGAAATTAAACTCACATGTAATGTGAAATTGGTTATTAGCCTATGTTTTGTGACTTGGAATGATGTAGTTAAAATTGATGAAATGAATACTTAATACTAATACCCATGTTTTGGCCTATAGAAATTTAGATAGGAGAATCCTTGAAAATATACATGTTGAACTTGATTGTGTACTACTTGACAACATTATGATGAACTTAATGAGATTATTGGAAAGAATATGATCCTTAAACATGTTTAATAGTACTTCGTAATTGGAATGCGTAGAACACCTTATGTCATGCGATAATGAATGAGAATTTGATGTTGTCACATGAAAAGCACAAAACTATACTTGTTAGGGGAGTGACATAGGCTTCAGCACTTTAAAAGAGGATAGCAAAGAAAGACCTTCATGAAGATACTAATGAATGATGATTCCTCTTTAACAATGTTTGATAAATGTGTGATATTGTTATAGAATAGAAACATTATATGTTGCCCTCACTTCATAAACTTTAGAAGTGAATTTGGTTGTGGTATATGTCTAAAACTAGGTTGAAGTATGGTCTTTAAGAGTAAAACTTGGTATTGACCATATGCGTGAACTTAGATAAAAGAAATGTCAGGATGACTTAGTTTTCATTGATGATTTTCAGTGTCAAAATGACTTAATTTTTGTTGATGATTTTCAGTGTCAAAATGACTTAATTTTTGTTAATGATTTTCAATGTCAAAATAACTCAATTTTGTTGACGATTTCAGTGTCACAATGATATAATTTCCATAGATGACCTTTATTAAAATTATGAACGAATGTCTTGTTATGATATTATCACTATACAATTATACAAACATGGGAGATGTTTGAATGGATGTATGTATGAAATGGTATATGTGTGGAAATGGTATTTGACATTACCTAAATAAAAATATACTGAGTAATGGTTATTTTGTGTATCAGGAGGTGCGATCGGGATCAGATCTTCAACTGAGTGAGCACACACTACAGGAGGGGTATTCATGGTTTCCACCTTTAACTAATTATTATTAAATTCTTGAAGTATTCATACATAACATTGCTCCCCAATTTCAATCGGTTAAATTACTCATGAAATGCAATGAATAATGAGATTAGCTTCGACTAATGATATCTATATGGGATAACTAGGATTAATTATGAGATTAGCTTCGGCTAATGGTATCCACATTGGATAATTGGGATCAATTGATGAGATTAGCTTTGGCTAATGGTATCCATATTAGATAACCGAGATCAATTGATGAGATTAACTTCGTTTAATGATATTTATATTGGATAACCGGGAATGATGAATTAGCTTTGACTGATGGTATCCGTATTGGATAACCAAGACTGATTGATGAGATTAGATTCAGCTAATGGTATCTATATTTAGATAACTGAGAATGAATGATGAGATTAGCTTTGGCTAATAGTATCCATATTGAATAACCGAGAATGAATGATAAGATTAGCTTTGGCTAATGGTATCTGTACTGGATAACTGAGAATGAATGGTGTGATTAGCATCAACTAATGATATCCATACTGAATAACCGAAATAAATTGATGAGATTAACTTTGACTAATAGTATCTGTATCGGATGATCGGGAATGAATGATAGGAGTAGCTTTGGTAATGGTATCCTTGTTAGATAACTAGAAAGGAATCGTAAAGTTAGCTTTGGCTATTAGTATCCATGTTGGATAATTGAGATAATTGAATGAGATTAGTATTGATTAATAATGATAATAATATCTGCTTTTGAAAGTAATTATAGATACGCTAAAATAGAAATATTAATGTGTGAATTACACTTATGATTAATGTATAAAAACCGTAAACTAATTGATTATAGTTAGGAGGGAATAATCATTCGTGGAAGGATGCCCAACGTACCAGGGTTTCTAGATCATAATGCACGTTATTGATTGGTGTTGATTATAGACTAAAGAAATGATGTGATGTAAGGTTGCACAATGATGTGAAGTAAAATGTTAAAGATAGATTTAGTAGGAACTTAATAATGAGAATCTACCTATTTAAATTGCTAATACAGTTACAAGTATATGTCCATTGTTCAATTATATTATAAGAAATTGTTTATACGCTTACATTGAATTTGATTTGTAATAGGGACGTCTCATAGCCATGGCGCTTAGAAACTTTTTCCTAAGTATTTTGGGATAAATCATGTAATAGTATAATTAGACGACATGCATTTTGTACAACTATATAATAGCTATGAACTACCGTTTGACACTTTTGTAAAACCTTATGATAATGACTTTCAAAGTCGTGGATGTGGATTATGGTGTGTATGGAAACTTAATGTTATAGATGCAATGAATATGTACCTTTTTACGATATTATCGTATATTATTTGTATATGTGACGTACTGCATCATTTAATGATGTTTAATTTTGAAATGATAAATGATATCATGCAATGCATCAATGGAATGTGCTAATACAAAACAAAATCACCCCATTTCTGGTTTGTGATGAGTAAACAGTGTGTTATGAATCATTGAATTTTACGAGTTATTACAAGTACATACCTATAACACTTTGCATCATGGCCTTTTTGCATATGTCAAGGTTGGATTAACATTATAAGGGATAATTAGGATCCTCTAAAAACCCAAACATCCTTATATCTTCTATGGCTTAACTATGAGGATTGCTCTGTTATACATCATAAATAATAACAATTCCCTCCACTCTTTCATGTGGTTGGTCTTTTTCTAAAACGCATTCTTAATGGAACTCTTTTCTCGATGTGAGAATGTATAGAACCAAGCAATCTCTCAAGCTTTATCTACACACCCAGATAGTTAGTAACAATATCTAAACAGTGTTGGAGTTGGTTATTTTCCATGTTGCTTCCTATAGTTCTCAAAAGCAGTTAGGATGGTCTTTATATTAAAATATAACTAGCTAGTATAGATATCATTGTATTGGAACACGCTTTGTACAGACCCCAATAGTGGAAAAGTGTAAATGCAATTAGACATACAAAGAGTTGATATGATTTATCATTCTTAGAATTTTCTAAGTTTGAGAAATGTTGTTGACCTTATACAAGCCTTGCTCATTAGATTCTAATGATACTAGAACTGATAATCACTAATATGAACTAGTACTTCTATAAACAATAGCTATATAACATGAAAAATTCTTTAAAATACCTTGACCTTTTCTAAAAAACAAAGATGCATATTGTTATGGTGATTTCATAGAAGTTTTGATCAAATATAGGGTTTTAATGGAAAACTTAGCCCCCAAATATCGCTTTATAACAAGGGAGTAAAAACTAAAATTGTTCAAGATAGGAAAATGACAAGTGAATACCTAATAATGGCCTTATATAAGCTCGATGGCTCATTAATAAGGCCCAATGGTCTTCATCCACATGTTTCGCTAGGTGGACATGTGGCAACCCTAAAATAACTAGTATGAATTTCAAAGGGCACCAACCTTTTGGCTTATTTTTAATGTCTATGCATTAGCCTTAGGACTTCTTGTGTACTTAGTTATAATTAAACTTGAACAATGAAATGAGACAAATGAATAAGTAAAAAATCATATTTAGGGTATGTGATCCCTATTACTTTGCAAGTAGATGTGAAGCGCAATGAATAAAGTCTTTTAAGGTCCATCATAAAGACTGGAGAAAAAATAATGGGGTCAAGATTTACACCTAAACTACTAAGCCCGAGACATAGAACATAAGGCAAGTCCCAAACTTAAACCTAATAGGTTATGGAATGAATGTGAGGGCCTAAAATATAAGTGTAAACCACGTATCTTTGGGAACTGGTATGATGGTTGTCAAAATGCTCTTTAAACCTAGGATTGGCAATATAAGTTCTACGAAGATTATTTGAACCAATTAGCCCACAATCCATTAGTCTATGAAATGGGCCTAAGGTCTCTGTACAGCCTAACATGGCAACCATAATTAGAAAATGAGACAATCTCACTTAAAGAAAGAAGCCTAGCTATGAGCTTATCCAAACAAGAGTCGTCTAACCATAAATATCTCTATCTAGTCTTCATATATATAGTTGGTATTTAGTATTAAATTCTCTTACATTTTTATGTTATAACTAGGCTTATAAAATGGTATTAGGGATTTCTATGCTTCATAGATAGCCCATATGACAATATCTTTTTCACTCAATATTGCACCACTAATCATTAGTGGTTATTACCTTAAATTATTGTTATTAAATTAGATGTCACAATATCTTCCCTACCTTACCCTTATTTCTATGCAAGTTAACGTAACTCATAACTATATAAACCTTTATAAGTCACGAGGTAAGGCAAATTCTAACTTTTTACTTTATAGTATTCTCTTATCATCTTCTACATCATATTTCTATGAACACAAATACTAAATAGCCTATAAGGCTTGATTACTTTTACAAGCACTAAATTTAGCATCGAAGGTCCCTATAAGCCTAACAAAGACTTATTTTACAGGTGTTTGTGATTTTCAGTCATTGCTAAATCTAGAAATTCATTGCTTAGATATTTTTTTTTTTTTGTATTGGACAATACTTTTTGGATGGGTACCTTGACCTATAAAGGATCTCCCCCTAGTCACGAGCTAGATGGAGGAGAAAATTTAGTCATGTTGCTCGAATGAAAGTGTTATATAACCCGAACAATTAGGGGGCATATAGGTCCATATGACTTTTGGGCGCTTAGAAGCAATCAAAGGCCCACACTTAAGTTGGGTATCATCATGAGCTTATGCCTTCTTCTTTTTTTAACTTCGTTTAGAAATGAGAACATTTAATACAAATTTATTATTGTACGTTAAAAAAATGAGTTTTATTAAGAATGATCTTGCATCAAAAAGATTTGTTTTTTTTTTTTTTGCAAACTAGCACATTAGGACAAAGATATTTTCCTAACTAGCATGTGGAAATTGTTTTCCTAAACTAACACAACATAGTCACTCAGACAGGTCATACATGCGTGACCTGCCATTAATTTTTTTTGTATGGCACATGTAAAACATGCACTAGTAGGTCAAAAAACATTGTGTGGTGCGTGTACTTAAAAAAAAACTTGCGTACTAGCGCAAGAATTATGCCGGTATGTGAGCTTTCTGCCACCTTTAAGCGGCGCATGTGACTCCTCGTAAGTGCAAAGAGTAGCTTTCCTTGGTGTCTATAGATTTGTCTCGTCAAGAGCTTTTCAAATGGTGTTAAATGTGTCGTCATCGGAGCCATGATATATTCCCGAGCTTTCATTATTGGACCAACCTATTCTTCTTCTTTCTTCTCTTATTTGATCCCTTAAATTTTATGTTTAGTTAATTGTAGTGCCATTATTGTGATTATTTCATTAATTAAACTTAATTTTATTTAAATAGGGCAAAGAATAACTATTTTTTTGGGCAAAAATTAACTATTTCTCATAATTCTCATTCAAAGATAAACATTAACTTTAATTAATTTTATTTTCTCAAAAGCAACAAATGAAATGACTATAATAATAGAAATAAAGTAAACTAGA
>Ga0325411_1006272_pt1 | contig 13079 bp, 10 predicted proteins | sample PopdelMetagenome_13_FD_206181 | JGI IMG/M metagenome (GOLD analysis project Ga0325411, IMG submission 206181) | Populus deltoides microbial communities from Bellville, Georgia, United States - Xylem-PdIQD-R4 | ecosystem: Host-associated > Plants > Phyllosphere > Stem > Wood/Secondary xylem... | reverse complement strand
TTTAGATGAAATTGAGAACCCAATTGTACCTAAGAATGAAAAACAATGCAAATTCAAAATTAAATTAAAGGATTATCATATAAATTTGCATAAAAATTAAATCTGAGGACTTAATTAGACTTTTAATATGTTAATTTAATTTCATTATTAGCCCACTTAAATTAAAAATTAATTTGGATCAAATTAAAATAATTAATTAAGTGTAAGGATTTAGTTAGACTTTTAATATGTCAAATTTATTTTATTAAAAACTTAACTGATAAAAAATCAGGTTTGGAAACCTAGTTTGGACTTCATTAAAAAAAAATTAAAATTTTAGATAATTAAATTTAGGTATTACTTCTGTAGAGTAAATAAGAATACATGTATGTTCATTAACGCATCAAATTATTCAAGAAATGCTCAAAAATAATAATAATGCTTAATTTGTATACATGCATCAGATTGCATATATATATATATATATATATATTTGAAGGAAATAATGCTTGATTTGAATACATGCATCGAATTTTATCAACTTTCTTGCTCGCCATAACACTAATTATTCCCGATCTTAATTTAGAATCTCCTCCTTTCCTTAAATATCTGTGATATCTGCATGATTTTGTTCGGTACTAGCATATATTTGTACGTCCCAAACCTACCTTGAATCCGTCGCACAATCATCTTCATCTATATAAGCTGTCTATTCCTCATGGAAGCTCCTCTCTCTTTTGCAATATCAACTGTACTACTGCATGTGTGTTGCTAGCTTTGCCTGCGTCTATGCCAACAACGCTGGCTTCACTTTGGAACCTATCCACCGTGATTCATCAGAGTCCCCCTTTCACAACCCTCAAGAGACTCATCTCCAGCGTGTCAACAGTGCTTTGCGTCGATCCATCAATCGGGTCCACCACTTTGACCCAACTGCTGCTGCTTCAGTCTCACCTAAAGCTGCTGAATCTGAGATTACATCCGCAAGTGGTGAATACCTCATGAGTTTATCCTTCGGGACACCACCCTTAAGGTTATGGGTATAGCAGATACAGGCAGTGATCTAATATGGCCATGCAAGAATTGTTACAAGCAAGTTGCTCCTCTTTTTGATCCGAAGTCTTCCAAAACATATAGACACTTCTCTTGTGACGCAAAGGAATGCACCTCGCAACAGCAAACTTCTTGCCCTGGTGGCGAAATTTGCAATTACGAATATGCTAATATTGTGATCGATCGTACAACCTTGGAATTCTTGCTGCTGATACAATCACTTTGGATTCCACATCAGGCCGTCCAGTGCGTTTCCCAAAAACTGTCATTGGTTTTGGACTAAAAAATAATGGATCCTTCAATGACCAAGCTTCGGGTATCGCTGGCTTTGGAGGCGGTTCACTGTCTCTTATTTCTCAAATGGGTTCTTCAGTCGGCAGAAAAATCTCCTACTGTCAGGTGCCTTTTTTATCCCAAGCTGGAAGATCGAGCAAACTAAACTTTGGCAGCCACGCTGTTGTTTCAGGTCATGGAGTTAAATCTACCCCATTATTAACTGATGATACCTTCTACTATCTAACTCTTGAAGTTGTGGGTCTTGGAAAAGAGAGAATACAATTCGGTGATTCTTCTCCGGGAACTGGTAGTGGAAACATCATCACTGATTCAGGTACAACTTTGACAATAGTACCAGAAGATGTCTTGAATGAGTTATCAAAAGCAGCAGACAATCAAGTTGAGGGACGGCGTGCTGAAGACCCAAGTGGATTCCTGAGCCTTTGCTACAATCATCTCAAGGTTCCTATAATCACTACGCACATTTCACTGGTGCAGATGTTAATCGTTCAAATTTCATATGATCTTGTGTGCTTGGCCTAGAAGGTGTTTGAGTATGGTTGTGGTTGTTTTTGAAAGTGTTTTTCACTCAAAGTATGATAATAATATTTTTTATTTTTTAAAAATTATTTTTAAAATTATCACATCAAAATGATTTGAAACATTAAAAATATATTATTTTAAAAACAATTTAAATTTTTTCAGGAACTCTTTTAAAAATCACTCCCAAACAGCTAAATCAGATGCATCAATCTACGGAAACCTTGCGCAAATGAACTTCTTGGTAGAATATGACCATCAAGTGAAGTCTGTGAATTTCAAGCCAACAGATTGCACCAAATTATAATTCGTTAGCCACTGAATTTAACTCTTGTTGCCTTGCGCATGCAAGTCGAAAACATCTCCACTTCGTATACTGTTGGCTTCCGTCCTGAAAAACTTTATTAATAACAAGTTCAGATTTCACTTCGTTTTCCCTTGTTTCTTTCACATAGCATCAAGAGATCCTTTCAAGTAGTTTTCCTGTTGACTGGAGACGTCGGTGTATGCACGAACAGGTTTTCAGATTTGACGGTTCAGATTCGATTTTGGGACACGCTGAAATCGGAGATACATATATCATATAAAGCAATGACGATATGATGCCATCAATCACGCCGGTTATAGATGTTACCGCTGAAAGATGCAGTGGATGTTGAATAATTATGTCAATTAACATTACTGAATCCGAAGCGTGTCCCAGTAGATTGATTGATTGTTATGCGGGAAACCTCAACTTTACAGTCTATAAATAAATGCATACAAAATAATAAACACGTCCTATCATATGTCAATATTGCAATGGGCAACGATGGATCACCTCAGCTTGTTCCGTAGTCCACCATTTCCCACCTGAAGGGTCGGAACACGTACAGAACCTCAGGACAGCTCTTGAACAGAAGAGCCACACAGACACAAACTGCAGCAATTGCCACCATTGAGAGCATTGCAGGCCTGTACAGCTGAGACCTGCTGGCTATTCCATAAACCACCTTCTGACTGCAAAGCTTGCAGTTGCGCTGAGGGGGTCTCAATGCCGTTTGTCCGATCTCAAAGCTACTGGACAATCCTTCATTTTGTTTCTCATTAATGTTACTGTTTGAGAGGTTGCTAGGGATGTCAAGCACGACATGGCCCCCAACAGCTTGTCTCTTGTTAATTTTCCTCTGCACAAGATGGATGTATGTGTAGTGGCCACGCAAGCGAGCATAATCTTCAGGTGTGAAGCCCGTGCTGTCAAGAGCATTCTTCCATGCTTCAATGCCCACCTGAAATATATCACACAAATCTTTACACAAAATGAAGGCAAATAATAAATCCCTGCCAGAACGTAACAATGATTGAAAAGCAGTGTTGGATTCAATTTTCCAAGATGTTATTATTGACAGCTGATTTTTTTAAAAAAAAAAAATTTGCTTCCTGTCCATACATTAAATAAAAGAATAGAAACAACAAATTAACGCATTATGGGAAATGGAAAACCATCCACTAGCTACAAACAATGAAAAATGCAAAGTAATATAAAGCTTGAGATGTGGAATGATAACGAAAAGGGGCAGCTAAATTAAAGGCCTGCTTTACACTGCTATTAGTAGCTATGAGATCAGAGATGATCATGTAGCCGCAGCGTGACAAAAGCAACCCCCTCAGTAAATTTCTATTCTTTTTAGAATCAAGGTTTTTCAACTTACGTTTCAACTATTTTTTGAGAGAAAGCATAGTTGTGACTAGGAGCAGTAAATTTACCACACTGGTTCACAAAAAAATGTAGTATAAAACAATCAAATGAAGCAAGATTTAACTTCAACACATTGGCTATTATCACTCTACAACACATCATCACTAAATTGAATAAAAAAGGAAACTCTGGGAACTAAATAAAATGTGGGAGAAAATATAGCTAAACTAACACCTCCTGATTATCTTCTCCATCTAACGAGATCCTACACATCACATTAGGTTTGCAAAATCATGCAATTAAAAAAAAATTGATCACATTCCAATTCCTAAAACTGATTATTGTTGTCACGACATAAGCATGAACAGTGATCCAGATTGAAGAGACACAGAGAGTGAAACTGGTGGTGGTGAATACTCATTCCATCAAGTATAAATGCAATATTAAGAAAATTCTCTCCTCAGAGTATCCAGAAATTAATTTAATTAGAAAAGGGGTTACCATTCCAGGATCTTCAGTTAATGTGTCAAGAACATCTTCAGAACCATCTTTACCCGCTGCAATGTGAAGAGGTGTCAAACCAGCTGGGCCTGTGACATCTGGCCTAAACAAAATGCTCTCATGGCTTCCACCAACTAGTGCCGTGTCTTTGGACCCAAATTTCTCAGGAACATATCTTAATAGGAGCTCCACAAGAGACCTAGAATTCCTCCTCACAGCTCTGTGAAGAAGGCCCATTTCTGATAATGCTACACTCAAAGATGAGTGCTCTTCAGTGCCAACAATTCCGTTGTGCAGAATGTTCAAGAGTTTCCCAACAACAGCACACCATTCATGGTCCATGGAGAATTCCATGAGCCACTTGAATCTTCTTAGTGGGAAGAGATTATTACTAGGATCCGAGCAGCCCAATCTAGACTTCAACTGGCTTCTGTGAAGAAGCCAGCTCATTTCATGAACAAAGTTCATCGCTTGATTTTTGGCTTCCATTTTTTCAGTTTCCTCAAAATCTGCATCTGTTTCAGTCTCCAACACACCCTCAAGCATGCGGATCTCAGAACATACATCTTCCTCTGCAACTAAGAAAGGAAAGAAACTGCTGCTAAAACCTTGATCTTCAATCTGGATAGAGAAAAGATTGAACTCAGCATACAGAAGCATACTCAAAAAAGTATCAGTATTCTATGAAAGCACATTAGCAACTGCATACAAACGCTTGAAAAACTAAAGAATTGTGTTGACTCAACATAAGGGTTAATTTAAGATACAGTTTCAAGAAAGAATTTTCCTTGAGATAGGAATGAAGTTCGCTCCAAACAAGCCCAGATATATCTAATTCACAATCTCTTTGAGATAGTAATGAAGTTGGCCCTAAATCAATCCAGATGTATCTTATTCACAAAGAAAGTGCAAAGCACTTTAATAACCTATCTGTTCACATATTAAGGTCACACTTTAATAAACACACTCATAGTTAATGAGAAAAAAAAATTCACAGATTCAAATTAAACTGGCATGTATCCAACAAATCCTCAACGAATTATAGATTCAAAACTAGCATTTATCAACGATAAGGATAAGAAAAGAACAGGATTGAGATGAGATACAGAAGGCAACAACACCTCAATGAATCCTCTTCCAGTCACCATGGGGATAGAGCAAGAAAAGTTGACGCATTGGACCTCATCATGACCTTTGAAGCTATCAACACCATCCATCACCTCCTGTCTATTTTCTTGAACCATATAATTCCCTTCTACTGCACAGAGTAATCTGAAAAACAGAAGTGGAGAGCACAAAGTGTAGCTTAGTAGCACATAATACCAGCACAATGAAACAGAGACTACAAAAAATACAGGAAATCAAGACTTTAACAATTCTATATCAGGTGAAAACCAACAATCATTACCTTGTGGCAGGCCGAGACAAGTTGACCCCCTTAATTAAAAATTCAGCTCTCTCAGATGCAGTTATAGCAATTGGCTTGACACTTAAAATTTTGCTATAATTGTTGCTTGTGAGAGGCAAAGATGTATCAACAACCACCTGACCTGCAACACAAAATTCACAATATTTCATTCATAAGTCTTGTTACTACTAGACAAAATTCAAAATACTTCATTCATACAAGTCTTTTTACTACTAATCTATTCTTCTAAGTTTCTGAATTACTTAGACAATCAAGGGCAACAGACCATTATAAACAAATGCTATTTGATGTTGCACCCTAATATAGATCCATCCAGTTCTCCAGAAAGTGTCTTCTGATACAGCTAGAAGCCTGCTCAAACTGGAGCCAAGGCCGCAGCAAAGCTATACAAAGGAAAATTCGACTATAAGGCCACAAAAGTTGTCTGGAGAAGTTTAGATCAATAACAATGGTCAGGGTTTATGAAGCTTACTTCCTCCCATGCAGCCTCGGCCTGATGAAGATAAATGGTCAGAATGATACAACCAGGCCTGATGTAGCTTTCAATATCAGTGGGACTATGAGATAACCAATCCAGAATCTGAAAACCAAAACATTTCACATAATCATAATTTGTAAATAAAAAAACATCAAAAAGCAGCACAAAACAAAAATTAAATTTTGAGTACCTGGGCTCGCAGGACAAGAGGAAAATCATTTGGTTCTTTCCCAAATAATTTAAAAACAATTCGATCTGTGCGGCTCTGAAATGGTAGAAAAGTATAAGGTAACTGATGAATATTATACGGATACAACTCGTGAGTCAAAAGACAGAACAGATGATCCATCCACAGATTGAAAAGTAAATCAAGGGGAAAATATAAGAAATCAACATTTCACCTAGTCTCTGAGGAAAGGTGATATTTTCCTCTAAAAAAGAAATGCCTTGTTATTTTGGGACAATCGTGCTACTCAGAACAATATGAACACATGAATAAATATAAGCATCCAAAGGGACTCTAGGAATCAACCAAGAAATTCTTCTTGGTACCATACAAATTGAGTTTAGATGGGAAATGATAAACAATATGCAAGTACAGTACACCTGAGCTTCTCCACTGGAACTAGAAGGTGACTGTGCGGAAGCTGAATCTGAATTTCTGCTGGTCTGAGGAGGACTTGACTGATGGGAGTCTTGTTGTACCCATGAAGGGCAATCAAGGGAGCTAGTCCTTGCATTCACAGGAGCAGGTGATCTCTCTATATCTTCGGTGCCACCATCTGAGTCAACACAAATGTCATTCAAATCAAAATTGTTCATCTTGACCTGCCCCGCTGTACTCTCTCGAACTTCTGAATACACTGCAAAGTTGTTCGGAATGCTAGGTTTCAAGGAAGATGTGATCTGTATATTTGCACCATATGCATCATGCACAGGCATAACTTGCTGAGGGATTCCAGACACAGGTACTGTCAGATGCTGTTTTAAATTTGAAGGGCCTTCACCATTTGAAAGTAAAGTTGAGACTACCTCTGAATTTCCAAATGATGTGCTCAAATCTCGAGGTTCCTGCAATGGTCCAAACATGTTTCTTCCTCCATGTTCAACACTATGGCTTGCAAGGCTCCTTAAAAGATGAGTTAACAGATCCTGATCAGTTGTTTCGTCTGATCTATTGGCTACAATTCAAAAATGACAGAATCATTATCTAACAAATACAGGTCACTCATACAACAAGAAGATATAAGGTGCCCAAGTTTTCCAGGTAGAAAATGAAGCTCGCAGCACAAAACAGAAAATCAAGGTAATATCAATGGGCAAACAGGAAATCCTCAATGAATTAATTCTGAAAAGTTCAAATAGGAAAACCATGGAGTTCCTTACAATGCATGTTTGACAGTATCCTCAAGAGACTTATCAACAGATAGCCACTGTTCTGATCATCATTCATCGAACTTCCATTAACAACAGTATCAGGATTGGTCTTCCTTCTCCTTTTATTGTGGCCAGCCAGACGTCTACGACAACTTCTCTTCCCTTCATCAAACTCTTGAAGGACATGAAACCTGCAAAAAAAGTTGACAAGGCATCAGTTAAGTACTTTTGGCAGAATATAAGGAGCTGCAAACCAAGAAATTTTTCCCGAAATATATGAGTAATAATCGAATTTTTTTGAAAACTGGAGTTGGTAAAAGAAAATTGGGACTTTCTGTTCAAATGCATTAATCTCCATCCAAAAAATTGGAAAACTAAATTTGGAAAATTGGAAAACTAGTTTTCCAATTTTCCAAATTTATATTGAGTTTGGAAACACATTTTAGAAGCTCTCCATAGTTTTTTTTTACTAGTTTTTTTTCATTGTTTTTCAAAAGAAGAAAATACATGAACAATACAATATTTTTATTTTATATACAAGCACTTTTTAACAATATAAAAGATTAAAATTATTTTTTTACATTACATATTAGGTATTGTCAAATTTTTATTATAAATCTAATATAACGATTGTTTTTAGTTAACAATATAACTTTAAATTGATAGTTTTTAATTTGAATGAAATAAAATTAAATTCTACAATTCAATTATCAAGAACACAAAATATTAAGATGTCTACTATAAATTATGGTTTTGATTTTTTATGAGAAATAGATGTAATGGCAATGTATTTCTTATTTTTCCAGTGAAAAAATTCGTTCTCGTTCTCAATAAATGAGCTTATACACACATACCTACTGCACTGCTGACAGAAACGCTGCATAACGTTTCCAACGAGAGCTTTGCTAGCCTTGGAATGCATCTCACAAACCTTATGCCGCCTGTGATAGTCCTTGGCATTACTCAGATCAACACCGCAATCCTCCACCTGACAAACCGCCCGGCTCAAGCCACCCCCAACCAATTTAGTCTTCTTCCCGCTGCTTCCTTCCCAATTCCCTACATCCCTTTGACCACCAAGCTTTAAACTAAGACCACCAGTTTCCTGATCATTCAAATTGTCGTCGTCAATGACAACCACCCTTCTCCTTTTCTCCAATTCCCTTTTTCCTTTCTCGACTCCCAGATTCACTTCATCGGAGCATGAGGATGAACTATTGGACGAATTCCCAGTGGCCGGAACTCCTGTCCCAACCCCAAGAGGGAAAAATGGCCTACTGACGCCGGTTGATGGTACCGGATTCAAAGGACTAGCAATAAAAAGATCACCATCCCATTTCCAATCATTCAAATCCCATTCTAAACCTCTCTTCCCTACTGCCCGCATATCAGTTGGGCCCATAGCATAGAAATGATGAGCTTCCCCTCCAAATCTAGCCTCCATACCAAATACCCAAAAGGATCCAAGAATTTCACTAATTGAACCAGCACTGATAACCAAAAAGAAAAAACAGCAAAACCCCAGATGAACTAAACCAGAAAAGATGAAAGCTTTAAATGAAAACTACTCCTAATCAGCTTCACTTCTTCCCCAAAAGTACAAAAAAACCACACCCACACACCCATGATTCCAATTAACCGCAACCCACATACCAGATAACCCTTTAATCAGCTACCTCTCCCTCCAAGAATCCTTTTAACAAAAACCCATCAACCCCACTTCAAGCTCTATGATTTCCTCAATTGAATCAATCATATACAGGAAAGTAAGAAAAAAATAAAAATAAAAACTTTACTTGCCCGGAAGAAACTTAACAATCCTGTCAGAAGAGAAGGAAAACAGATCGCACTTGTTGCCGGAAAGTGAAGACAAGTGAGCGAGAAGTTAGGGTGATGATGATGATGATGATGATGCAGAAGAGGAGTGGAAATGGTAAGGTGTGGTTTGGTACATCGGAAGATAAAAGTAAACAATTATCTTTGCTACTTTTACTTGCCAATACCTGAATGAAGAAAAAATGTGATATAGAGGGAGGAAGAGAGAGAAAGATGACATCTACGACGACGACAACAACAACAGTACCATCCCACAACAACAATTGGTGGTCCCCCTCACACTCATCATAACCAAAATTCACAAAAAGAAGAGGATGCCTTTCTCCTCCTCTTTTTACTTTTTCTTCTTCATTTTCATTTCACCTCATGCTGCCATCGTTTTTGTTGTACGTACTGTTACTGACGCCCAGTTTGTATAATTTCATAACATTCTGAATTTCTTAGGAAAAAAATTATTTTGACAGCTTTAAAATTAAAAGAAAAACTCTCCTACCAAACAAAAATGTGCAAGAGTCATGACTAACAGTTAAAAGCCAGAGCAGTGTCAGTGAGTGACCAATGCATTGATGTTTTTCGAGGTGACAGTGCCTTGTCGTGAGGTAATTTCCAGCTTAGGACACGTCAATGTCGTTGAATGAGAAAGGATTCACTGCACTTTATATGTAGGATAATACAGTAAGATCGACTGTTTGTGTCAGTCAGTCAGTCACTGCTTTGTTATGCTCAGATGATAGAAGATAAGATAACCCTCCGTTTCGTGTCTTGTTTTGAAGTACCGTCCGTGAGCGCTCAAAGTTTCGCGATTATAACGAGTATTTGTGAGGGATGTTGCTCTTTCTTTTTCTGCATTTTAAAAGTATTTTTTATTTAAAAATAGTATTAAATTAATATTATTTTAGTATTTTTTTATAATTTTGAATTATTAATATTAAAAATAAAAATATTATTAAAAAGCATTTCATTTAATTTTATCCCAAACATTAGATAACTTACCTATTATTAGTTCATATCACTATGTGCATAATATTTGTAAAATTAGAAAATTTCTCATTTTCTTTCATGTTAAATTGTTACTTTACACAACCATTTGGAGGGTGAATTTTCATTTTTTTTTCTTTTTTTACCCTGTGCATATAAAATAGGTTTCAAATTAAAAAAAATGGTTAATTTGTTGTTATTTGCTTGACATGTAGCCCAAATGGCAACAATTGTTATTGTCATTTGAGTCATGCCTAAACCGCAGCATCCATATCATTTGGCTCTAGTGACACCAATACATGAAAAATTACAAGCTTGGCCCAAATGTTTTTTTTTTTTTTACCAAGCCCTATTGTGCTTTTTTAAGTTTCGAGAAGTTAGAATGTGGCACCGCACGTCCACGCACATAATATTTTTTATAATTAACTAATATATTTTCTAATAAATTTTTTGTAAGTATAGATTTTTATACATGCACCATATTTTTTAGTCAATGGTTGATAGTGAAAACACAAACTATTTTCTACGCAACTCAAGTGCCTCTTTCTCAACCAATGGCAATTTCTTGTCAATGTGTCATTGACTTCCACCAATTATCTCACTAATGACAATGTCAAACACTACAATGGACGGTGTTCACCAACATTTCTAGAAATTAATTGCAACACCACTCCCCAAGTTCGAGATACGAAGTCGACATGATTAAGATTTATAAATATCTTGAGTTACCATATAACACAAAAGATAAGCCTCCTAGGTCATAAGACTTACTCTCACTTTTCTCTTACATTGAGACCATGTCTTACCTTCAACATTTTATCCTACATCACGAGACTTTGTTTTATGTTGCAATACACAATTTTCTCTTACATTATTTTTTCTTGTCACTACTGACTTAAGTATTAGAAAGTCCCTCGTTCCACGATGGACTTATTTTTTTATGTATACTAAAGTTCAACCTAGAAGCACAACTCATAATTCTTGGCCCAACTTCTCAAATTTTGAAATATAACTTCATTAATGGCATCGTTTTGTGGGGAACTGAACAAAAAAACTAGTTTATTTCATGTTTCATATCTTTTCACTAAAAACACTTTTCATGGCTGATGAAACTCCAAGCTAAAGGAGAATATATGATCCCCAAATTACAGGGACTTCAACTCCCCCAAGTTTCCAACAATTCTCTTGTTAAGTGCATATGATTAATGATGTTATCGCAGTGATACAATTACATCTTCACACTCTTCCTCCTACACAAAAACAAGCACCACTAAATGTGCAACAATCACTTACTTGAAGAGGCATGGTAGAATGATATACAAGCGAGTGACACCCACACTCCTCCATTTGGAAGAGACTACACGCATAGTTTTCACATTATACTCTCTAGAAAATTTAGTCACTATTGATCTCCATTTGAGTCTTACTCACGCACCAAAAAAAAATCTAGCTATGAGACGAGCTTCATGAGTTCATGAGCAAGAACATAACCTTCACCAAATTAGAAAATCTCTACTTTGTCAGAAAATATTACACACTCAACTCTTCAAAGACATTATCTCTTCAAAGGTCAGCTTAAAAAACTATAAAGGACTCACGAACCTCCATGAGCACATACAAAATATAAAAAGCATCCTAAAGCTTATCACACAAGATAATGATGTCATGTGCAAAGTTCTTCTAGCAACGCTTCTTGGATCTACACGAGCATGGTATCATAGTCTACAGTTTGTTTTTATTCTTCACTTTCGTGATTTCAACTCCAAATTCATCTCTTACTTCAACATAAGTATTCTAGCAAAAAAAAAAAAAGCACCATAAATCTCTTCATTGTCACAAAAAAGAAACATAGGAGCACCAAAGTTTATGTCTAAAGGGTCAACGTGGAACGAATCCTTAAGCCCATTGCTATATAAGCCTTGATTAATGATTTTATAATTATTCTTTATAGGAAATATTATATATTCTAGATGACTAAAATATCTTTAGTGTCAAACATACAATGTGAAATATCAACAGGGTGGAAGAAGTTAGCATGACAAGATAAGGCCACTCATGTTTTCACTCACTAGCAAGTCTTTGCAACAGTATTAGTCCCCTATAAGAACATCCAACAAGAGCATTAAATGGCATAACCATGATCGATTCACATTCTCAAAGCTCATGACTATACCTCTAACCACCACATGAACTAAGGTGTTAGTTGCTATCAGATAAGAAAATATATGCAATACTCACTTCCTATGAAAAAGAGCGTGAATACAAGGAACTCTAACAAATTTTAGATTTTTCATTATGATCACGAGCATGACAACAAGGAATGTCATGCCTTGAAAAGGGAGATAGAAAGATTGATTACAAAAAGTCACCTCCAACAGTTCATGAAAAAAAAAAAACAACCAAAGTAAGAAAGAAAAGAAGTGTGCACACTTGGTGAACTACCCAAAATTAGATTATCCTCGGGTTATCCCATATAGTGTGTCTCTATCTTTTGGGTTTTTAATAAAAAATAGTATTTTTTGTTCATATCTTTATATCTCCAAACTTTCTCTATATGAAAAATCTTCATGTCTTCATTGAATCTCCCATATATATCTCTGACATCTCTAAAAAGATGAGGGATCATTCTCAAGTCTTCGTGGTCGTTTGTCTCTAGGTCCCTATAATCATTTGTCTCTCGATCCCCATGATCACTTATCATGACTACTTCTATTCCAGTCCCCGTAACCACCATTCAAGTCCTTGTAATAAGTTATCGCTAAAAAGATCAGGGAGCATTCTCCAAAAACATTGATAAAATTACAAGAATGGTAGGTTCACAACATAAAGAAAATGGCAAACATTCAAAGCCAATATTTTTATGCAAGCATGGTTATACAAATAAACATTGACACTCTAAGTATTCCCCCCATTTTGCTATTAAAGTCTTCCAAACATATTTTTAAAAAAAAAAA
>Ga0325411_1006270_pt1 | contig 13082 bp, 6 predicted proteins | sample PopdelMetagenome_13_FD_206181 | JGI IMG/M metagenome (GOLD analysis project Ga0325411, IMG submission 206181) | Populus deltoides microbial communities from Bellville, Georgia, United States - Xylem-PdIQD-R4 | ecosystem: Host-associated > Plants > Phyllosphere > Stem > Wood/Secondary xylem... | reverse complement strand
CAGATGGAGGGGAGGATGCCTAAGCCTAGAGTAACAACCAGGGGCAAGGAAGGGGGAAAGGAGAAGGGGCGCTTTCACAAGAGAGATGTATAGAGATGTATACCTCTCCTCTCTCTCTCTCTCTCTCGCTCTCTCTCTCTCAACATTAATAATAATAATAATAATAATAATAATAATTGCTCTAATATTTTAAACAGTGGTGAATCAGTACTATCTAAGCGTAATAAGAGTAATAGTTCAAATTAATCGCAAAAGGGTGGGAATTGGGAAATAGGTGATACGACGAAATATCAAAGAAAAAAGAATTAATGGCATGTGAATTACGTGAAGCGGGGGATAAAAAATAGGTACGTGAAAATTACCCCTCCATCGTCTTTAAGGACTTGGGACCCACAAAACTAACAAGAAATACAAAACCCACCTGGCATTGGCAAGTGTACAAGGCCTGATTGAGTTCAACCGAAGGCGGGCCAGGGTCCATCGTTAACTTTACTGTTCAGCTCAGGCCTCCCTCCTTACCTGAATAAAAATCAAAAAAATTAAAAGGCACTTCACATCATGCCCCCCCACCACTTAACCTTCTCGTTAATCTCCCTCGTACCTTTCTCGTTTTAAAAAAAATAAATTAAATGCCCCTGTACAAAGAGGCTTTTCTTCTAGTTATTTCCTGTGACTAGGTGTGACTAGGGATGGGCAAAAAAACCAAAAAATCAAGTAAACCGAATAAATCGAGGAAAAAAAACTTAAAAAACTAAACAAAAAAAACCGATTAAACCAATTTTTTTTTCAAAAAATTTTCGGTTCGGTTCGATTTCGGTTTCCGAAACCCGAAACCGGCAAAACCCCAACCGAACCGAACCGGTTCGATTTAAGGGGTACTATAAATAGGAAAAAAAACACGTTCTAAATTCTAAAACCTAATTAACCCTAAACACTGCGACTTCGTCTCCTTGCAGCCGCTCCCTCAATCCTCACAGCCGCACCTCACACAATTCACATTTTCACCCACTTTGTAACAAAATCAAGTTAATCCACCTTCGATTCTTCATCCATCTCCTTCTCTGGCTCTCCAACGCCATCTTCATCTTCAAAACTAACAACCTAGCCAGTCAGCCACATCCCTTTCCCACACGACCACGAGTCACATGATACACACCCCATCGGCACACTGAACCTCCAGAGTTCAAATCTAGCAAACCAGTCCCTTCTTCTTTCACACCCGAACTCAAATCGTGTCCCAACTCACACCAGGTATGATTTTTTTTTCTGTCAATCTCTGTTTTTTTTTTAACATATGCGAGTTTGAGCATTTTGTGTATTTTGGTTGATTTTTTTTTTTGCATTAATAAATATGTTATTATGTGTAGTGTGTATTCTGTGATTTAGCGCAGGGATGATTTGTTTTTTTTTTTGTGCATTCTGTCTCCAGAGTCCAAATCTAGCAAACCGGTCCCTCCTTCTTTCACACCCGAACTCGAATCGTGTCCCAACTCACACCAGGTATGATTTCTTTTTTCTGTCGATCTCTGTTTTTTTTTTTTACATATGCTTTGTGATTCTGTGTATTTGTTGGTATATCCTTACAAAAAAATCAGAGTTTGAGTATTCTGTGTATTTTGGTTGATTTTTTTTTCTGCATTAATAAATCTATTATTCTGTGTAGTGTATGTATTTTGTGATTTAGCGTAGGGATGATTTTTTGTGTGCATTCTGTGTATTCTGTAACTTGTATGATTCTGTAACTTTTGTTTTTGTGTGTTCTGTGTAATGTGTATTATATGTAAAGCCCCTCATTGTCATTCATTCTATATCTCTGTTTAATACTGTAATGTGTTTTGTGTTTTGTGTAATGTGATTATGTGTCCTATATTTAGTTATTAATTTCATTAATTCTGTCACTAATTACGTGAATAATTCTGATTAACATAATGGATATTTAAAATTCTGTCACTAGTTGTTGATTTTTTCTAGACTATTTATAAAAAGTTGAAACAACACCTCAAAGACAGAAAGAAAGAAAGAAATATGTTGAAATCTGATTAAGGAAAATTTGATGGTGTGAATTTGAGACTTACGCTTAGCAGTTGGCAGTGAACTTATTGTTATAAAAATCTGTTGTTATTTCCTGAAATGACTAAGAATCTGTTGCTTTTATAATATAGTATGTAAATCTGTTCCTATTGCATCTCGAAATAGATTGTTAATCAGAATTTCAAAGACAATTTGATGGTGTGAAATGTGTATTTGAGACTTAGGCTTGGCAGATGGTAGTGAACTTAGGATTGATGGTGAACTTAGACAATGAACTTAGGCTTGGCAGATGTTTTGGCTGATATTACTTTCCATTTTGTTTTTTGTTTTTGCCTGACATTTAAGTTTCTATTAGTTTGATAGTTTTTTTGAATTTTAGTACATTTAAGTTTATTATAAATTATGGGTTTTTAACATGTTTTCATTATGTAATAACAGATGGAAACTACTCAAATTCAAAATGCTTCATCCACGGGCACTACACCAACATCAACCACTTCTCCAACTTCAAAAACTATTGCAGAATCAACCAATGCAGGATCCACCACAGATACAAAAGGTAAACAACCTCAAGTCCTTATATCTAGGAAAAGAAATGCTGAAGATAGAAAAAAGTCACAAATTTGGGATCACTTTACAAAACTTGATGTTGATCCTAAAGCCCCTAGAGCTGAATGTAATTATTGTGGAAAATATTATGCATGTCATACTATTGTTAATGGCACAAGTAATATGTGGAGTCATTTAAAAGTGTGCAAGAAGTTTCCTTTTGTGGTTGATAAGAAACAAAAGGTTTTGGTATTAGAACCTAAGATAGAGAATGGTGAATTAGGAGAACAAAATGTGGGAAGTCTTAAGGCAATAGGTTATAATTATGATGAATGTAGACAAACACTAGCAAAGATGGTTATAATTGATGAGTTGCCTTTTAATTTTGTGGAGGGTCGGGGATTTAAATTGTTTGCTAGGACTATGCAACCTAGATTTGACATTCCTTCTCGTTTTACAATTATGAGAGATTGTTTGAAACTTTATGTTGAAGAGAAGGATAGATTGAGGATAGCTCTTAGGGGTCAACGATTGTGCTTAACAACAGATACATGGACATCAATCCAAAATATTAATTATATGTGTTTAACAGCTCATTGGATTGATGATGACTGGAATTTGCATAAAAGAATTCTTAATTTTTGTCAAGTTTCCAATCATATGGGTGAGACAATTGGCCAAGTTATTGAGAATTGTTTGTTGGAGTGGGGGATTGATAAACTGTTGACTATTACATTAGACAATGCAAGCTCTAATAATGTGACCATTTCATATTTAAAGAATGTGATGAAAGATTGGCCAACTAATATATTGTCAAATGAGCACTTGCATGTTAGATGTTGTGCACACATTGTAAACCTCATTGTGTGTGATGGCTTGAAAGAGATTAATGATTCAGTTGTTAAGATTCGAAATGCAATTAGGTTTGTGAGATCTTCACCATCGAGGCATCTTGCATTTAAGAAGTGTGCTGAAAAGTTGCATATAGAGTGTAAGAAATCATTGTGTTTAGATGTTGCAACTCGATGGAATTCAACTTATCTTATGCTAGAAGCTGCTGAAAAGTTTGAAAAGGTGTTTGTGAGGTTAGGTGAAAGAGAACTTAGGTATATGAGTTACTTTTTGGAGGTTGATTCAAAGGGGAATAAAAAAAACATAGGGCCACCTGGTTTGGAGGATTGGGAAAATGCAAGAACTTTGGTTAAGTTCTTAAAGATCTTTTATATGGTTACATTGAGATTTTCTGACTCATTACATGTCACATCAAATTCTTTCTTCAATGAATTGATTTACATGCATACAAACTTGTTGCAATTGTGTAAAAATAAAGATAGTATTTTAAGTGGAATGACGATGAATATGATGTTAAAGTTTGAGAAGTATTGGGGCTGTGAAGTAAATCAGAATTTTTTGTTATATGTGGCTAATGTCTTAGATCCATGTTTGAAGTTGAAATATGTGAAATTTTGTTTTGGTGATTTGTATGATTATGACAAAGCACAATTGCTAACAAATAAGGTGAAAGATACTTTGATGAGCTTGTATGAGTTTTATTTAAAAATTAATGAAGTTGTGGATAATAATAGGCATAAACAGGATGTTAGTGCTATTGATGATGTGGAAGTAGATGTTAACGCTTTGGCTCGATTCAAAAGACATTTGCAGGAGGTGGATAGTGTGGAAAATAAAAATGAGGTTGAGAGGTATTTGATTGATGGTTGTGAGGATCCTAATGATGATAAGTTAGATATTTTGGGTTGGTGGAAAAGTACTGCTTTGAAATATAAGATACTTTCAAAGGTTGCACAACATGTTCTGGCTATTCCTATATCCACAGTGGCTTCTGAATTAGCATTTAGTACAGGTGGTCGTGTACTTGATCAATTTCGAAGTTCTCTATCTCCGGCAACTGTTCAAGCACTCATTTGTTGTCAAAATTGGTTGCATCATGGATCAATTCCAACTGATAGTAGAAGCTTGATAAATGATCTTGAAACCTACGAAAACCTCGAGTCAAGTAATTTTTTTTTAGAAACTTGCACCTTTTATTTTGTAATTTATTAATTAAATTGTTTGCAATCATCTAACATGTCTAATTTTTTATTTTGTAGAATTTGGTGGAAAGTTACATTTAATAACGGATGATAATTAGTTCAAAAGTTATTTTGATGGTAAATTACTACTTTTTATTTTTACATATTCTAATTTATTTTATCATGTTATAATTTTAGATCTTGATTTTCAGGTTTTGATGTCAATGGTATTACGGAATCAAAGTGCATTTTGATTGGGATGATGTGCACAATGAAGATTTATATTTTTTGCATGAAGTGTTTTTTTTTTATGGCAATGTTATTTGTTGTTTTTTTTTTAAGCTCTTTTGAAGGCAATGTTTTGTAATTTTAATTTTAATTTGGTGTGTGTTATTTAAACTTTGATGCATGAGAAGTCCAAAACACAAATATTAGAAAAACTTGCAACATATTAAACACAATATTAGCACTAATAATTTAATATAAATGAATATTTAGTGACAAAAAATATTAAATATATTATAGAATTTTATAATAAAATTAAATAATATTTACATCAATTACAAGCCCATTAGAAAACCTATTAGGAAGCCCAAAAAGGCTCAAAAAAGCCCAAAAAAACAATAATACAGGTTTTCCGGTTTTGCTGTAAAAAAACCGAACCGAACCAAACCGAAACCAGTCGGTTTGAACCGGTTCCGGTTTGAATTTTCCAGTTTTCTAAAATTTGATTTTGGTTAGTTTTTTAGCTAAAAACCGAACTGAACCGGATTTGCTCACCCCTACCTGTGACCATACTTTTCTTTATTTCTTTCGAACAACCAAGACCCATACTCATGTTTACCATGGATCTAGCCTAGCCATATGTCAACCAGGCCCATCATGCAATGGCAGCGTGGGAACTTCCGCTGGATCCTCAAGTACTTAATAGATTCCAGGCCGCCTCACATCACGTGACGCGTGCTAGAGTGGAACTAGTTAAATGTCCCGCGTGATGTCGCGGGTCAATTATTGTTTGCATTTAAAAAAAATCAAGATTTAAAAGTATTAGGTTTTTTTGCAAAGTTATACCCAAGAGTTTTAGGTTTGGTTGCAACGCTTGACTCAAAAATAATATTTATAATATTAATAATAACATTAAACTTGGGTTAACCCTTAACATAAAAGTGTATGGACTGCAATACCAGATCCAATAGCATTGGACATGGGTCTGGCTGCAAGGTCATGTCATAAAAGTGTGATAATTAAATAGATTAGTTAAAAAAACAAAGAAAAAAACCAACAGGAAGAAAAAAAACTAATGAAGAAAAAGAAAAAAATATATGAATTAACTGGGTTAACCTTTCAAATCTGGTTAACCCGTCATACCTTGAATTCACATCGTGAAAGTTTGATAATTAAAAAGAAAGAAACAAATTAATGGGTTAATGCAGAATTAACTGGGCTAACTTGTCAAACCAGGTTAGCCTGTCAAATCCGGAATTCGTGTCATGAAAGTTTGATAACTAAATAGAAAAAAATTTAACATTAACAATTTAAATTAAACGAAAAAATTAATTAAAAAGAAAAAAACAAAAGGCATCAGCCTTTTCACTGTAGACTACACTGTGCAGTCCACAGTAAAAGGCACAAAAACAACAAAAAAACAAAAAGAAAAACTAAAGGCATCAGTTGAGAACTACTTAGAAAAAAAATTAATATTAATAAACTAAATTAATTGAATAAAATTAATTAAAAAAAATAAAAGAAAAAAAAACCTCTAAGAAGAAAAAAAACTAAATAGAAAGAAATTTAACATTAACAAACTAAACTAAATGAAAAAAATTAAAAAGAAAAAAAAGCAAAATACAATTGCAGGTTAACTCGTCAAATTAGGTTAACCCATTAAACCCGGGATTCGTGTCATGAATGTCTGGTAACTAAATAAAAAAAAGTGAAAATTAACAAACGGAACCAAACAAAAAAATTAATTAAAAAGGAAAAAAATCTGGGTTAACTCGTCAAACCATGTTAACCCGTTAAACCCAGGATCTGTGTCATGAAAGTCTGATAACCAAATAAAAAAAATTTAACATTAATAAACTAAATTAAACAAAAACAATTTATGAAAATAAAAAAACAAAAAAAAGTTGACGGTCAACCCATAATTAACTGGGTTCACCTGTGAAACCAGGTTAACCCGTGAAATCAGGATATGTGTCATGAAAGTTTGATAACTAAATAAAAAAAAATTAGCATTAACAAAGAAAAAAATTAAATAAAAAGCAAAAAAAGCAAAAAAAAAAAAATCTGGGTTAACTTGTGAAACCAGGTTGACCCGTTAAACCCGGAAAACGTGTCATGAAAGTCTCATAACTAAATAAAAAAAAATTAATATTAATAAACTAAATTAAATTAAACTAAAAATTTTGTTAAAAGAAAAAAACAAAGAAAGAAGCAAAAAAATAATCCCGAAAGGCATAAAAAAAACTAAAAAAAATAAGACAACTTAAAAAAAAACCTAAAGTATCAGTGTTTTACTGTGGACTGCACTATGCAGTCCACAATAAAACATTGATCCCTTTTAGTATATGTTACAATTAATTAAAAAGAAAAAAAGCAAAAAAAAAAAAATTTCAGGTTAACTCGTCAAACCCGGGATCTGTGTCATGAAAATCTGATAACTAAATAAAAAAATTAACATTAACAAAATAAATTAAACAAAAAAATTCATTAAAAAAACACAGAAAAAAGCAAAAAAAAAAAACTCATAAAGGCTAGAAAACAAAAAAAAAACAAAAAAAAAACAAAGAAAAAACAAAAGAACAAAAAAACAAAAAAGAAGAAGAAGAAGACAGCTCAACGTTTCACTGTGGACTTGCACAGTGAAACACTGATCAATTTTAATTTATTGTCAATCAACAAATTAAACTAAACGAAAAAAATTAATTAAAAAAAATTGGGTTAACTCGCCACACCAGGTCAACTCGTTAAACCCGGGATCTGTGTCATGAAAGTTTGATAACTAAATAAAAAAATTAACATTAACAAACTAAATTAAAAAAAAAATTATTAAAAGAAAAAAAATGACGGCCCGTGAAACCTGAAATATGTGTCATGAAAGTCTAATAACTAAATAGAAAGAAATTTAACATTAACAAACTAAAGTAAACGAAAAAAATTAATTAAAAAGAAAAAAAAGCAAAAAAAAAATTCTAGATTAACTCGTCAAACCATGTTAACCTGTTAAACCCGGGATCCGTGTCATGAAAATCTGATAACTGAATAAAAAAAATTTAACATTAACAAAAAAAATTATGAAAACAAAAAAAACAAAAAAACCCTAAAAGTGTAAAAACAAACGAAAAAAAACCGTCATGAAAGTCTAATAACTAAATAGAAAGAAATTTAACATTAACAAACTAAAGTAAACGAAAAAAATTAATTAAAAAGAAAAAAAAGCAAAAAAAAATTTCTGGGTTAACTCGTCAAACCATGTTAACCTGTTAAACCCGGGATCCGTGTCATGAAAGTCTGATAACTGAATAAAAAAAATTTAACATTAATAAAATAAAAAAATTATTAAAAGAAAAAAACAAAAAAAAGCAAAAAAAACCCCTAAAAGTGTAAAACAAATGAAAAAAAAACCAGCTCATCTTTTTATAAATAGAAAGAAACTTAACATTAACAAACTAAAGTAAACGTAAAAAATTAATTAAAAAGAAAAAAAATCTAAGTTAACTTGTCAAACCAAAAAAAATTCTAGGTTAACTCGTTAAACCATGTTAACCTATTAAACTCGGAATTCGTGTCATGAAAGTCTGATAACTAAATAAAAAAAATTTAACATTAAAAAAAACCTAAAAGTATAAAAAAACAGCTCATAAAATTCTAAAAATATAAAAAAAAAGAAAAAAGAGGGCTAATCTTTTACTGTGGACTGCACTGTGCAGTCCACAGTAAAAGACTGAGCTCTTTTAGCTATTTATAAATAATAAACGGATTGGATAAGAACAGGTCTGTCCGAGGCGGATTAGAACTTCTATTTACAACCTCCTTATTCTTTAAACTCTTATCTAAACTCTTATCTAATCCCACAATGCATCTCGTATTATATCATTTATCTTATTGGCACAATCTACATATACTTCATAAAGCTAAATAATGGCACATGAATACTTGTTGTATACTTGCTTTATAGCCTATAAGCAAGGGATGGATGGGCCATGTAAGACTAAAATATGAACGAGATCCATCCCATCCCATCCCATTTCTCAAGTCGATCAAAGGTTCCCTGTTGAAGTTGTGGTGGAGATTGGAGAGGTCTTCTACAAGCAATGAACCGACACCGACACCGACACCGACACCGACACCGACAAGCTGAAAATCAATATCAAGCAAAAAACTTACGTTCACAATTCTATACCTTCAATCGACAACTTTAATCTGGATTCCACTGTCATGCTTCATATCTTCTTGTGCCATGCTTAAGATGAATTTCCATTTAAAAAAAAGGGAGAAGAAGAAAACAACATGTGTGAGGGGAATTGGAAAGACTTGAACAAGGTTTGCTTTGGATCTTGAAGTACTTGTATCCCCGAAAACTGCATGCTGAATACCTGAATATCTGCCACTAGGGGGGGGGGGGGAGTCAATCAGGAGTTTGAATGGGTAAGTCAATCAGGAGTTTGAATGACTGAACAACGAAAATTCAAGGAAACTTGACATTATGCTCAGTCTCACTCTGAATTCAATACAGTCAGACTATCGAGCAGCACATCAAAGACACTCTAGTTATCAACGAATCCTACTGTGGTCTGTGGGTTGGCACGTGGCACCATGCTGAAAGCAATATTGCAAGTCGAGACCATTTGGATTGCAGGCCAGGCAGGCCCAAATTAATCATTGAGCGTGAGGCACGCTTTCCATTCACTGGAAGAAGGACGACGTGTCTTTCAGTTCTAGATCGACGACATGTCTTGTCTTCTTCCTGGCTCTTGCCGCTGCTGTTTTTTTTCCCCCATCCGCTTGACCACACACACAACACATTAGAGAAGCAGAGGAGGGAAGAGAATGGGAAGTGCAGCCGCGCAAATTCCGACGAGCTTTGGACATGAGCTCAGAGCCTGTCTTCGTTGCCGCCTTGTCAAAACTTATGATCAGGTTTTCTTCTTTGTTTCCGCACTTCTCCCCCTCCTCCCCCTCCTCTTCTTTTTCTCTGTTGTTGCACTTAAGGTTTTTGGGCCTATTATTTGTCGGTAAAAAAATAATAATAATTGTGCAGTTCAGAGAGTCGGGATGCGAGAATTGTTCCTTTTTTAAGATGGACGAGGATCATGAACGTGTAGTTGATTGCACAACTCCTAACTTTACTGGGTAGGCTAGACACCCTCTTTTCTTCTCCTTTTCTATTAATCTCAACAACACTTCCCTTTTCTAATAATTATTTTTCTTCTGTTTTGTAATTCCTACCCCCTTTTCCTTCCCTGTCTTACTTTTTCTGACGTTGTTGTAGGATTATTTCTGTCATGGATCCGGGTAGAAGCTGGGCTGCTCGCTGGTTGAGAATCGGTACGTGGAACTATAATTTCTGACCGTTCTGCTCTTTTCTCTCTTTTTTTTTTCTTTTCAGATGCTTAAAACCGTTAATCATCCAATCTTCTGTTCTTTTTTCCGCGAAAGAATACATGGGTTCATAAGAGTTCCTCCCGTGTTTTGTTTTTTTTTCCCCTTATTTCTTTGTGGTGTTAGCTCATGTGATTTTTTGGAGCTGTTTCCAACCTTCCAAACATATAATTTTGAATAATTACAGGATTGAGGCTAAGAAGTATCCTTCCAATTTGCCCAGCGCATGAATTCTTGAACGTGAGAAAGTTTAGGATATTTGAGGGTGATTTTCTCTTTAGCCACTATCTGTTCCAATAACTCCAATCGTTAATTATCACAAGAAATGTTTTCTTTAGGCACAAGTGGTCTTGATGGTCTGTATACTCGTTAAATCGAGAATCATGTGCCCTGCTTTGGTACTTGATGAATTTCATACTCCATTACAAACCAAAACAAAAAGATTCCATGGTTGTAAGTATCTTTCCTTCCTATCTACTTGATTTAGATACTTGAGCACTAAATTGGACATTGAGTGGCAAGAGCCACAATGCCTGATCTGTACCTGGCATTCACATGTTGATTCCAACACATATTGAGGGTGGAGGGAAGCTTTTTTATATAATGAAAGTCATTTTTGTTGGTGTGGATTAAGAGTTGTTAGGATGGTTATAGCTCCTAATCAACACAGCATGTGTAAATGTGCAACACAAATAAGCTACTAGCTGAAGCATCTTTATTTGTGTAGCAGGTTCCACATACTAATACAAGTGGAGGATTCGGGAATCTTGATATTCTGTACATTGTTCTGTTAAGACTACCATAATTCCATTCATTTCTTTTGCTTAGAATATTTCCCCAAATTAATCTTCTATAAAACTGTCATTACCATGGACGATTTTGGGGGTTCCATCTCTAGGCTTAGATCGACTGGATGTCTAGATGTAGCAAGCATGGCTACACAGACAATTCCTGTTCCTTCCAAGCCATCATTTGATGCCCAAAATGGTTATTGATACTTTAGCACCTCAATATATTGCTCCTCCAATTCTTTAGGCTGTTTTTTTTTTTTTTGCCCATTTCAATTTTTGATCTGAATATGTTATTGGAAAAGCAGTTCTTTTTGCTTAATTCTTCTTTTAAATCTGTTCCAGGAAGATTTGTACCTGGTTGTTACACACTTGCTGTTTCAGAGGCACTTCCAGAGGACTTACAGGTATAATTCATCATGCCAAGTGTTATATAGATGCATTGTTTAAGCTTCACTTATATATACATCAATTTTGCATCTTTTGCAACGATAACCCTTTCTAGTTAAGATAAAGTGTTAATAACTTTGTGCTTCATTTGCATGCTAATGGCACACACAATCTATCTATCCTTATTGGTTGTTTGTGGACATTATGTGTTGATACGATGTTAAATGTTAAAGTGTTTTTAGTTGGTGTGAACTACTACTACTTGCTACTCTTTGCTGTGGGAACCTGCAAAACTTCATAGAGACCATTTATGTTGAATATAAGCCAGGAAGTTGAAAATTTTATGGGTTCATTATAGCATCATCCAATCTCTTGTTTTACTGGTCATGCCATCTTGTGCATGTTAAATAGTTTGTTTTATAGCATCATCCAATCTCTTGTTCTACTGGTCATGTCATCTTTTGCATGTTAAATTGTTTGTTCTCGGACAATGAGCGGTTGAAATTTCTTTCTTTCCTCCTCATCTTCTTGGTTGCAACTTGGATCTGACAGCATATTTTGTTTCTCGTACCACCTGAAGTTAAAAGCCCATGATGCACTCATTCCCTGAACTGGGATTATTTAAAAAAAAGACTTCGCACATTATCCATTGGATTTCATGAGATGATGGTAATTGAAAAGGTAGCTGTCGTCTTCTGTTTGTGGTTAACTTTTTGAAATGGTCTTGGTTGTGATGAGATATAGATAGAAGATGGATGAATAGACTTCATGGGGATTCTGGAGATTTTAGTTTATGATTATTGTCTCTATACATGCTTTTGATTTTTTTTCACCCTCATCATCATCAATGGTCTGCAGCCGTAGAAGAGAATTTACGCCTGAACTTTTCTCTCTTTGAATTCCTTTCCTCTTTTTAAGAGCTGAATGTTACGGCTGGTCTTGCATTATTTGCGTATCAAGAATAGAATGCGACACCACTGTTCATTATCTGCTGTACCTAATGAGTTGTTACATTCTTCGATTTGTATATCCTGCTCCACCTGGACTGACCATTATACTGGCTTTTTTTCAGAATTTATGTGAAGATGAGCGTGTGCCCTACATTCCTCCCAAACGTGTATAAATGAATTGGTGAAGTTATCCTGCCTACGACTTTGTAACGTCTCAAACGATAAAAAATTTGCGTAGCTAGATCCATGAGACTCCTTGCACAAGTATCGTACGGCTTTATTATCTACTCATGCAGTGTACTAACTATATATAAAAAAGAGGTGGTGTACTGACGCCATCATTTTGCTCCTTCATTCGATGCTGCTGTAACTATGAGTGGAGACTACTTTGCTGAGAAATGGGCTCAACACTGCTATCGAGGTGAGAGTCTGGTGGGTGATGGGAAAGATGGATTTCAAGAAATTTCAATAGCCAAGGATTCGCCTGCTTACTGGATATGGATTCGCAGAGGATATGCTTTGTTGGGCTATGGTGAGACCCATGCATTGGAAATTCTAGGCCTGATATTTCTATCCAATTAAAAAAAAAAAAGGATTTAATTTCCATGATCAAAAAACGAATGCGAGGAATCACTGAAAAGCGATCATGGGCCGTGTTACAGAGAGATTTAATTTCCATGAGCAAAAAACGAATGCGAGGATTTAATTTCTATTATGAGCGTTTGGGAAAAGAAAAA
>Ga0325411_1006267_pt1 | contig 13084 bp, 6 predicted proteins | sample PopdelMetagenome_13_FD_206181 | JGI IMG/M metagenome (GOLD analysis project Ga0325411, IMG submission 206181) | Populus deltoides microbial communities from Bellville, Georgia, United States - Xylem-PdIQD-R4 | ecosystem: Host-associated > Plants > Phyllosphere > Stem > Wood/Secondary xylem... | reverse complement strand
AACACTTCATGAAGAGATAGAAAACTTACTTTTGCATAAAAGGGATGTGCATTCTTTCCACATGTTTTTGATCTTTTCCTCTTTCATATTATATTTGTCTTGACATGTGAACACTTCATGAAGTGATAGAAAACTTTCTTTTGCATAAAAGGGATGTGCACTTTTTCCACATGTTTTTGCATAAAAGGGATCTGCACTTCTCTTATCTATCCTGGTTTCATGGATTTTCTAGGCTGTTTTGAATTTTTATGAGTTGGTGGAAATCTTATTAGCCAGGATCATTATTTTGCACTTGTACATGACTGAAATTCTTGCCATTTAGACTAATCAATTTATCATCTATCTTCTTCACTTTGTTGTTGTTGGCATCAACTTGCTCTTCACATGAAACAAAACTGGATTATCAATTTTTTCAATTTTTACATAATTAACCAAACCGAACAAAAAAAATCGGTTTGAACCGGTTTCAGTTTTAAATTAAAAATAAATAAATTCAGTTTGGTTGGTTTTTTAAGTAAAAACCGAACCGAACCGAAAATATTCCCCCTAGTTGGCTCGGCATGGCACGTTAAAAATCTAATTTGGCTTCAAAACAAATTTCAAGCTATCGGCATTTTAGTTTTTTTCTAAAAAAATTTTAAGGCGATGCCTTTTTTTTTTTTTTACTTGTGCTAACATGCCAAACCTACTTCACGGGTTATGGGGCCGATTAGTTTAACAACTTTTTTATAAATTATTTTTTTATCTAATTATATGATAACAAAAATAAACACGTAAAGAAAAACAATTACATTAAATATTAGGAAAGAAATTATTATCCAGAGATTTGCAAAAAGATTGCTCGTTAATATGTTGTATTCCTAAAAAAAATCATTCGTATCAAATAATATTCCAATCACATTTTTAATTAATCAATTTAAATGAATCTCAATAAGAAATGTTGATATGAAACGTGGTGTTTTCAAGACACCATTTGAATTAAAAAGAAAAATATCAAGGCGTTGTGGCTTTAATGTTTTTTAAAATATTAAGATGACCATATTTAGGCCATGTTTGGAATGCGATGTAAATTACGTTCCCTCAAAATTTTAAAAATCTTTTTACTTCAAATTAATTTTTTTATGATTTCAGATCGTTTTAATGTGCTGATGTGAAAAATAATTTTTTTATAAAAAACTTTATTTTAATGCATTTCTAAGTGAAAAGCATTTTGAACCGCAATCGCTACCACAATATCAAACAAGCCAATGTGGATTGAAACGGCTAGCTTAGCTGATTCTCAAAACTTGTGACCCATGTTATGGACTTGCTCAGGTTTAATATTTTTTTAAACAAACTTCTCATTTAATCATACTATACTAAAAATAAACATTCACAACATAGCAACCAAATAAAATTAAAGAAAAGAACAAAAAAATAATAATTTAAATTTAAGAGAAAAAAATAAAAAAGAAAAAAAAATCAAACATATGTGCTTACGTGGGTCAATATGTCTAGCCCATGGAAATAAAAGGTCATGCGTTTAAGCCCGCATGCCAAGCCTTTCCATTTTTTTCTTGGCTAAAATGATTGATGACATGTTACAACCCCTAAAAAAAAAAACCAACAAAGAACACCTCGTTCGTTATGGCAGACTAAGCATCATTTCAAAGCCTAGATTTTCACCACCATAAAGGTAATTGAAAAATTGGGCTAGATATTGTTTTTACCCATAAATATATTTTTCAACCTATTTTCACTAGAAAACACCTAATAAACATTTTAATAACCTCAAAAAAATTAACTTTCCAACTTAAAACACCTCAAAATTGGTAAAATAAAATACAAAATTAAGTTGAAAAAAAATATCTATCACAATCATTGACACTAAAAAACGACATATTTTATCACTAGAATTTTACCAACCACCGACTTTCTCTTTCCTTCATCATTTTCCTATCACATTTTCTCTCATCTCTCAAACTATAGATTGAAAAATAAACAAAATAAAATTTCACATCTAAGTGAAAATTGCAAAGTCTAATAGGACTAAAATTGAACCCATAGCAATTTTGGAGAAAAAAACACCAAAAAAAGGGGCAAACAATGACCAAAAATAAATACCCTAGTTCTATGCATAATATCAAATTACATCCTTACATCCTCAACTTTTTTCAAGCAACAAAAACCCTCTTCTTCTTATTTTGCAAAATCAAGCATAAATCAAATGTCAAGGTGTGTTATCACTGCCCTGAGCACCTCACGGCAAGACAATCAAAATAATTTCTTAGGCTCAAATACGAAACAACGAATTTTTAAAGGATTAAATTGAAACAAAAAGTTTAGGAGGTGAAATGAAAAGATAGTGACATATTGGATGAGACGTGGTTAACTCGCTAAATTTGTGACCCAGGTTATGGACACAACCACGATGAGCTAACTCAGTTGGGTCATCTGTCTCTTTCTTTTCCTTTCCTGTTTTCTCTCCCGTTTTAACCTTCATGGGTTTGGATGGGATAAAATCAAGGTTGAATTGAAGAGTTACCCAAGAATCAGATATAATTTTTTTTTTGAATTCTATGGATCATGTAACTCACGTGCCAACCTGTGAGGAAGGTTGCAGCATTGAGGCGGCTTATGCAACTTCCTTTGAGCTCTAATGATGATTTTTCTTGGTGTTGTTGGAATCGTCTCGACAAGAGCTTCCTTTCAATGAGACGTATGGTGGCAACGTAGCTTTGATATGGCTTTAGCAATCTATTCTTTTTTTTTTCTTTTCCTCATTTTCTTTTCTCTCATCCCCTTAGTTTTCATGCTTGGTTTCTTCTCTTCTTCCCTCCAGAGATGAAAAGGGGCTATATTTTTTCCTAATATCTATAAATCAATAGTCAAGGTATGCTATTTCCACCCCAAGCACCTCATAGTAAGCCAACCGAAACAGTTTCCCAAGCTTAAATGCGAAACAATGAACTTTCCAATAATAAAATAAATAATTAAAAAGTGAAATAAAGAAAACATAAAGGCCAAAAACAAACATTGTGGTGGTCCACAATGTTTTATGAGCGGGTGTACAGTGCATACACTATGACTTTTAGTTTTTTTTTTGTTAATATTATATCAAAATTATGTCTGAAGGACAATATCCATGTTATTCATCCAAAATAACAAGAGCCAGATCACTTTTTCCTAACATCACAAGTTATAACGACTATTGTGCCAATAAGGATATAATATTACTAATGAAACCTTGAGATTATCAAGCAAGGTGTAACTAAGCACCTAAGCGGTTATCTTGAAAAATACTGACAACAAGAGTAAGGACTGAGCATCTAGGAGAATGAACACTAGTGTAAAAGAGTAAATATGTACGTTGCAGTTGTAAATAATGTAAAAAGAAAAGAGGGCATGTTTACAAAGAAAAGACTAGAAAAATCTTGTGTCCATGCTAGAAGAAATATGAGTTCAACAAATGGTTCTCAATATGTAGATATGAGGGATATTAGATCCCTTTCTTCAGCATGGGGATATTTTGTAAAGCAATCCACAGATAATTTGAGCATCATAGGTGATTTAAAGCCTTCATGACCTATTTAACAACAATTAGCTAGCTTTTGCTTTTCCAAATTCCCTTCTTTTGATAATTCAACGATCACAACAATAGACCTTTAATCCCAAACTAGTTGAGGTTAACTATATGGATCCTTTTACACAATTCTGCTATCATAAACCAAATTTGTCTTAATAATAAAGGAGGCATGACCTATGAGCTGGGAGGTATTGGAAAAAAAGACCAAAATACTTCTAGATTTGGATTATTGTTTACATCTAGGATCCCATGCAAGGGATTTAAAGTTCTTTCCACTCTAAAAGCAATGTAATCGGATACATTTTAGTTTACTTTACTCTTCCAGTTCACTATTGTTCTCTATTCTCACTCATTTTCTTACAAGGAAAAATACTTGACATTTAATAAACATTGGAGAAGATGTAAAGGAACTTTGGTGTAATGGTAAAGAAGGTGATATCAAATGCCATTTACAGCAGTATTTGAGTTTAGATGTAATGTGTAGGTTAGCTATGAACAAAGCATAGTTTGGATATCTAGGGAGAATTAAGGAAAGAGAGTGTCTTGGGAGATTCAAGGGATCTCTCCTACTCTTGCTGATAAGCTTGAGGTGGTTGATTAGCATAGTTTTGATGCATGTAAAGAAAAATCTTTCAGGAGTTAAAATATAAAGAGAGATAGATAGTGATTAAGATTTTTTTTCTCTTTTTACTTCTTTGCATTAGCACACACCAAAATGATAGAGGGTGCAGAGGCAAAGCGGATTCTAATAGCTTTCTGAAATCTTTTGATGTGGGTGATTGATTGCATTGATTGAAATGTTATTCCATAAAGAAATCTATTCTTCTCTATTGTTAAAGGGAAATGCAACAACAAACTCAAATGTTATTAAGCACAATTGACTCTGTCTTTTGGATATTTATATGTTAGGATTCGTTATACAACCAAGTTTGGAGTGGATTATATCTCTTGGTTGTCGAATCCAAGGTTAAGTTTTTTAAGAGCATGTTAGATTTATTTAGGGGTTGATCAAAATAAAATTTAGTATCTTGAATGGGAGAGAACTAAAATACTGCATTTATTTCTCTGAGTCAACTCCAATAACTATTCAATCCTTCTTATCTCTTCTCTTCAGTTCATGATTTAAAGGAATAATTCAGCATAAGAAGCATAGTAAGCTGAACTTAAAAATACATATCATTGCAGTGAAATTAGTACGAGGGGTGATGACAAAGAATTCTTAAAGTCATATTAGTAAACTAATCCTTTTATATGGATTATCATAATGAAACCTTTTCTGAGTTATAATATGACTGAAGAAGCAAGCCCAACTTACTCACAATTTCATCCACACTCTATTACTGCAGTCAATTCTTGGGGTAAAATCAGCTGGTTTTCAGCCAAAATCTTAGGATGTTTAACCTATCCTTATCAAGAACAATGGCTGGCTGGCTTTATCCTAAGCTTGAATGAATTGCCACTGTGTCTGTCTTGATTGATATGAATGGCCATGGCACAAGGAAAGCATCTAGTGACAACAGAAAATGGGCAAGAATGAGCTCATCATAGTATGAAGACAAGGAATATAGATAAATTGATGCAAACACATATTTTAAAAAATATAAAGAGCATATCAATTAACCTTAACTCAAGAGTTGAAAGATTCAACAAAAATCGCATCTGGTAGCAAAGGGAATAATATACATATAAAATTTACATAATTGAGTCAAGAAGGGTTTTACATAGGATAAAGAAAGGCACTTATGGCAGCAAAGAGTTAAGATTGTCATTGAGTGAAGCTGATTAGGTTAATACTGACGAACATTACAACTCGAAGAAAAGACTAGAGAGATCCTAGAAGTAAATAAAAGTGGAAAAATAAATAAAAACACATTACTCAGTGTACAATGCAATCAAGAAAGGACATGAAAAACATTATAGATAGAAGGAAGTAAACACAAAAATCCATGTTGATTATAAAGAACTGAAAGCAAGCTAGTGAAATCCATTCATATACTACTGGATTGATAAAAAAAAAAGGGAGTTGAGTACCTTGTTTTTCTTCTCTTTCCATCCATTGTCTACCTACTTGTATTGCCATAAACAAATCTTCATTGTTGATAACTTGACCACAAGCATTTTCTTTGATAGAATTTACTCAAACTCTACTGTATATGGTAAGAATCGGTAAATTAACACGAGATGACAGTTCAGATCATCCCTCTCTGCTGTTTATCCCTAAATTATTGTGGTACTCTCAATTTTACACCCAAACTATTTTTAGTATCAAATTTATCCCTAAGCTATTTTGATTTCATTATAGATACTTCTATTAGCTTCACTAAAAGGAAAACATGAAGTTCCTATAAAATGATGTAGATTATATAAAAATATTATAATTTATATAGAAATACAGGTAGAAAGCTTTAAAAATGAATGCAAGTTTTTATTTAAGAATTACTTCAAATTTAGGAATAATATTGATATAAAAATTTGTTTAGAGATAAAATCGATATTATCTAAATAATTGAATGGTATTTTTGAGGTTTTATTAAAAAAATCATAAAAGTTTTTCGACATTTCTTAGGAGGTCCTTGTAGTTTAAACATTTTATCATATTAACACACTTTGAGAATGCGTTCCATGAAATTTTTTTAAAAACATTTGCTTAAATTTAAATTTTTTTTATGTTTTTAAATTGTTTTGATGTGCTAATATAAAAAGTGATTTAAAAAAAAAGTTATTTTGATGCATTTCTAGACGAAAAGCACTTTGAAAAACAACCGTTACCGCACTCTCAAACACCCTCTCATTCAAATTTCTAAAATAACTCAAAACTTATTTTTTTTATCTCCTCTCTCTAACGACAAAGTGTAGAGAATAAAATCACTCATCACTCACAAATAAGTCTTACTCTAAAATATGACAACTTTAGGTTTTTATATGGATTAAGTACATGAATATATTTTTTCTCACTTGAGCCCACAATTTAAGATAAACCTAACAAATCTCCACCTTCATGTAAATTGAGTTAACTAACGAAACTTGAAATCCTTTTTAATCTCCTTCACCAAATACTTCTCAAGCACTACATAAACAATCAAGTCTGTGCAATGCTTGAACTTGACTACAGAGATATGCTTCATCAACATATTTGCAAAGTTCTCAATTATAGCAATCTTTGACATGATATCTAGAATATAATGATACCTAACATTAATATGTTTGGTCTTTTATGATGCATTCAATTCCTGCCTAGATGTATAGCAAATCTAGATATCGCAATGCACAACAGTCAACTTATGTGACAAACTAAGATTACTAACCAAACCTCTCATCCATAAAACTTCTTTTTGCTTGTGTCAATGCCATATATTTAACCTCTGATGTAGACAAGGAAACAATGGATTGAAAATTACTTCCCAACTAATGACAAACCTTAAAAGAGTGAAAATATAACTTGTCAATTACCTTCTCATATCCAAATTATCTATATAATCTGAATTTACAAATCCCTCAGCACTACCTCTAGTGTTATTACCCCTGTCATATACCAAATCAACATATCACCTCTAAGATAACGAAATATCTATTTCACTATATGTTAGTGAACTTTACCAAGATTTCTCATAAATATATTAACCACACTAACAACATATAAAATATCTAGCGGGTACAAATTATAACATATATATTACTTATAACTGCACTAGCATATGAAACACATGATATGTACTTCTTCTCATCCTTATTTTCTAGTGAAAAGGCTAAAGATAACGTAAAACGGGTTGCAAGTGAAACACTTACTGGCTTGTAGTTTTGCATACCAAAACGCTCAAGTACCTTCTTAAAATACTTCTTCTATAACAAGTATAACTTGCTAGCGCTTTGATATTTATGTATCTCCATACCCAAAATCTTTTTGGTTATACCCAAACACTTTATCTCAAACTCACTACTCAGCTGATTCTTCAAATTATTAATCTCAGACATGTTCTTAAAGGCAATAAACGTGTCATCAACATACAATAAGAAGTAGATAAAAGAATCATCTAAGAGCTTCATGAAATACACATAACTATCATATTCACTCCTAAAGTAATTATGTTCAAGCATAAAAGTACCAAACCTTTTATACCATTACCTTAATGACTACTTCAAGCCATGCAATGACTTCTGCAATAAGCATACATGGTCTTCCTTACCTTGATCAATGAAACCCTCTAGCTAATGCATATAGATCTTATCCTTTAGCTCACCATATAGAAAAGTTATTTTAACATCTAGTTGCTCAAGTTCTAAGTTAAACAAGGCAATTATAGCTAGAAATTCATAAATGAAATTGTACTTTATAAGTAAAGAGAACATTTTATTAAAGTCAATACATTCTTTTTGTGTAAAGCCCTTAACAATTATGTGTGCTTTAAACCTTGTATCTTTAACCCCTAGGATTCTATCTTTCCTTTTATATTTGCACCAACAATCTTCTAGCTCTATGGTGGTTTAACAAGCTCTCATGTTTGATTTTTATAAAGAGACCTAACCTTTTTATTCATAGCAAACATCCACTGAGAAGATTCTTTGCAAGAAATTACCTATTTATAATAACAAGGCTCATGATCATCAAGATTTTCTGTTACATTCAAGGTAAAATTAACTAAATCAATATAATCATACTTAATAGGTGCTTTTATTTGTTTTCTTGTATCAATATTGTAAGGTTGTTCTTCATATGTGTTTTTATCAACAATATCCCGCACCATTTTCTCAATAGGCTTAACTGAAGCATATTTCTACACTATATTTGAAGCTATAACCTCAAGCTCCGCCTACTTGCTAGTACCTTAGTTCATATCAATATTAACATCAATTGGTTTTTTTTCCTTATAGAACATAACATACTCATCAAATCTCATATCTTTATTAGTAATAAACTTAAGTGACTTGGGATCCATATACCACAACTAATATCTCTTCACCCTGGATGTATAGCCTAGGAATATACATTTCCTTACTCTCAGCCCAAGTTTATCTTCCATAAGATGAGCATAATCAAGACAATTAAATACTTTTAGTTTATAATAATCATCAGGATAACTAAATTATACCTCATATAAAGTCTTCACCTCTAAAACTATCAAAGAAGATTTATTCACCGTGTAACAAACTATATTAATTGTTTCAACCTAAAAGTCTTTTGACAATCCAGCTTTTGAAAACATACAACGTGTTATTTCTAAGAGTGTCTTGTACATACGTTTTATAACCTCATTTTATTATGGTGTATTCCTGACAATGAGATATCTAGCAATTTTTTTATTCATACCAAACCAATCAAACTTACTAAAGAAAAATTCCAAACCATTATCAGTTCTTAAATGCTTGATATTCTTACTAGTTTGCTTCTCAATCAAGGTTTTTCACCGTTTAAAGGTGATGAGCACATCACTTTTTCTTTTTGAAAAATACATTTAGACATTTCTAGAGTGATCATTAATAAATGTCAATCGATATTGTGATTCACCTTTTGACATAACAAAAGAAGAACCCCAAAGTTCAAAATGAATATAATCCACAATACCCTTAGCATAATGAAGTACCCATATTGAAAATCACCTTGCACTGTTTGCTATAAACAAAATGCTTATAGAAATCCAATTTACTTGTTTTTTTACTACCCAACAAATCTCAGTTGCTTAACTTTATCATTCTTTTCTCATTCATATATCCCAACCATACATGCCATAATTAAGTGAAAGCATTATCCAAATCAACCACAAATAATACACTACCTAAATCAATAATTGTTAAACCTTAAAGATGATAGAGGCCATTAACCAGTTTTTCTTTCATCACAATAAAATCACCCTTACAAACCCTCAAAACTCCATCATTAGCACAATAATTATAACCTTAGGAATTAATAAGAGTCAAAGAAATTAAATTCTTTTTCATCTCTAAAATATATTGAACCTTTAGTGTTCTAACAATAACACATATATCCTAATTCAAATTGTACTCACACCAACAATAGAAAATCCTTTGTTGTCTCCTAATAAAATAGTATCACTAACAACTTTATAAGTGTCAAACTAACTTATATTAGGAAAAATATAACATGTGTAATCCAAATCAAGAATTCACTCATCATTTGACCTACCAATAGATATCAGTACACTTGCAACATCATCAAGATTTTCCTTTTACCAGGAATATTTATAGCATCAGAGGTTTTCTTATAATTTCCTTTATCTTTTTATTTATAATAGTTCTTTTTAAAGTGTTCTACTTCATAACATTCAAAGCATTTAATTTTTCTAGACTTTGATTTTGATTTAAACATACCTCCATTACTCGAACCCTTATTATTTATTATACCCCTCATAATTAAGCCTTCTTCATGATCATCATCATGACCATCTACCCCTCATTTTTTTAACTCCCTAGAGTTTAAGAAAGCTTTGACATTTTTTTAAAATAAGACTATCTCTTTTATACAATAAAATATCAATAAAATGATCATAAGATAGGGGTAATGAACACAATAACATCAAAGTTTGGTCCTTATCTTCAATCTTAATACCAAGATTTCACAAATATAAAATTACTCTATTGAATTCATCAAGATGGTTTTTAAAGGGCATGCCTTCTTTTATCCAATGAGTATAGAACCGATGCTTTAAATATAATTAGTTCATTAGAGATTTGGTTATGTAAAGAGTTTTCAAATTTGTCTATAATTCAGCAGTTGTAGTCCCTTCAACAACATCTCTCAGAACCTAATCAGACAAGCAAAGCTGAATAGCACTATGTGTACGTTCCATGAAATCTTTCTTTCTCTTTATCATCAATTCCCTTAGACAAACTGTCTACAACTTTTAGTATCTTAAATAAACCTTGTTGAACAACAAGGCACACTTAAATTTGTATCTACCATTAAGGTTTTCTATATCAAACTTTATCACCGATGTTACTTTTATCGTCATTGCAAAAGCCAACTCATAACCAAGCTAACTCTGATAGCATTTTATAGCGAAAACAACCTTAAAATCCCAAACCAATTAGCAAATAGATAAATATAAAAGACAAACACAATCAATCATACAAGAGCACACACAAAATTTATGTGGTTTAGTAACTTAGGTTTACTCTATGAGCGAGACGATCATACAAATTCACTATGAAAAAGTAGGAGATTACAAGGTCTCATAAAATTACTCTCTTATCTAAAATTCCAAGATAACCCAAAACTCATTTTTTTTTCTTTTCTTTCTCTAGCTACCAAAGTATAAAGAATAAAAGCACTCATAAACAAATCTTACCCTCAAATATAACAACTTTAGGTTTTAATATAGACTAAATATAAGAATATTCTTGTTTCATCTAATCTATAATTTAAAACAAACCCAACATTCTTATTCTATATTTTTCTTTTAATTTTAATACTCAATTATCATTTTGAATTTAATAGAAATGAGTGACCATGAGGATGGAGTGGCTTAACTGCTCTTTAAATATTGTTTTATGGTGGATTTAAATGTATTAATATTAAAAGTAAAAAAAAATAAAAAATTATTTTAATATATTTTTAAGTAAAGAATTATAATTTTAAAATTTAACCTCACTCGGCTGGATAATCCAAATCTAAGGCCGTGTTAAAAATATCACAAAGAATTTAACTTGAAAAAACTTAATCGATCCAACAAGTTGACACGAGACGAATTCCACATGGAAAAACCCGGGTGAGACTTTTTATATTATTATTATTATTATTATTATTATTATTATGTATTAAGAGTCTTCAAGCGAGAGCAGCCACAGCCGTCGCAAAAAAAAAATCTGTACTGTTCCTCCTGCCAATCTCTTTTTCACATAGTCCAAATCCTTCAATTGAAGCCATCAATTGAAGCCACACCCGTTGCAAAGAAAGGTTAATCTCTTCTTCCTAAGCCACACGCAAAAGACTTACAGTCGAGCTTTGATTACTTTCAAGTTAAGGCAAGTAAACTTCTCCATGAATTTGTCTTTGTTTCTGTCCTGTATTATCTTTTTTCAAATAGTCTTTCCTATTTGAGTACTGGTTCCATACTAAGATTATTGAATTTGGGTCTGTAAGATTTTCTAAAGAAAGTACAAATAAAGACCAGGTAGCAGTACTGTAAGTTTCTTGGTTAATTAACGGCGCGGATTATCCAAATGTAACTTCTTGTTAGTTGATAGGTTTAACTCTGCATTATCTTGCATCAGCGACTGTATTATTATGTTTCCTAGAAAATGCAAAAATCTGGCATTGGCTTAAATTTGTATTCTAATGTTAGAACTAGAAATTATGGTAAAACCTTTGGCAGTCTGGTTCGGGTGGTAAGTTGGCTTGTTTTTCATGAACAAAACACAGAAACTTATTTTATCATCTACCTAAAAGTCTCGAAACAAAATAATAATGTACACACAGGATTTTTCATCAGGATATTGGATGACTCCTTTTGCTTTTCTATATCTTGTCATTTATTTCCTTTTTTCTTGGTATCTTCTACTTGGGTCCTGCTATAGAAATCTTGACAAGTCATAACATCCATTCCTCTGGAAGGTCTGGGGAAATTCTGGGTCTCTCCTTATAATCTATGGACTGTATATATAAATTCAGTGGTATCAATCAAAACCCAATCAAGAGTATTCTGGGAGTGATTTGCATGGTCCATTAATTAGTCCTTTGCTAGAAAGTATGATAGGTTTATACATGACTCATTGTAAGTGAGGGACAGGACAGGACAGGACAACATCTTATTAATTGATGCAGTGAAAATGGCTAGAAAGTATGAATACCAATAATGCTTGCCAAGTATAATATTACTTTTATATTTGCCATTTGATCTTGTTATATCTAATGTGATAATTTCAAATATATTTACTTGTTAAACATGCAGGATAATCTTTGTGTTATTGTACTCTTAACATACTGTGGTCCACTGTCACTTTGATAAATGGGGCAAGTTCATGCAGGATATCCATGCAACATCTTATTAACTGATGCTGTGAAAATTGCTAGAAAGTATGAATATCAGTAATGCTTGCCAAATATAATATTACTTTTTATATTTGCCATTTGATCTTGTTGCATCTAATGCGATAATTTCAAATGTATTGTTAATTAGGTAAATATAATGTGATAATTTATGTTTGATTTGGTTTAATATAAGTTTTTAAAATGTTATTTTATGATGGTAGTACTCCTAATAGTGATCTTTCAACAACCCAATCATCTTAACCTTCAATTCTCATGTCAAGTGCTAGTAGAGAAAGAATGTATTTGGTATGGGGTCATTGTAGAAAAGCTCATAAACTTGGTATTTGATGTAAAAAAACTAAGTTGGTATGCTTATATTGTGTCAAAGTTTTTGTGAGTGGTGACATTAATCGATTTAGCAGCGTCTAGCTGGAACTAAAGGAGAAGTTAAATAATGTTGTAAACATCCTTTTGATGTTTGACATCTTATGTTTTTGAATCTTTAAGGAAATGTTGAAAAGAAAAGGAGAGCTATA
>Ga0325411_1006265_pt1 | contig 13087 bp, 10 predicted proteins | sample PopdelMetagenome_13_FD_206181 | JGI IMG/M metagenome (GOLD analysis project Ga0325411, IMG submission 206181) | Populus deltoides microbial communities from Bellville, Georgia, United States - Xylem-PdIQD-R4 | ecosystem: Host-associated > Plants > Phyllosphere > Stem > Wood/Secondary xylem... | reverse complement strand
TGATATCAAAAATATTTTTTAAAAAATAAAAAAATATTATTTTGATATATTTCCGAGCAAAAAAAACTTTAAAAAATAACCACTACCATACTCTCAAGCATCTCCTTCCATGGGATGTTTATTAAAAGTTTAAAAAAAAGTGCAGACACATAGCAGTCAACCCAAATTAGGCTAAAAAATGTTTCAAAATTTTCTTTATTTTTCTAACTATTTTTAATTTTTTTTAAAATTTTATTTGGTTGAGTTTTCATTAACTATATTTTAGCTCCCAACAATTTTCTTTCATATTTTTCCATAAGATTAAAACAATTTATGATTCATGAGTTTTCTTTACATTTAATTCTTAGTTTTTTCCTCGTCGCTATACATACATTGCGTCAAACACCCTTTCCGACTACTAACCTTGTGTCGTTAAAATATAGCTTGTATATTATATAATTAAAGAAAATTTTATCCCACATTATTTATAAGAGATACTAAATTAATAGATTTGAAAGTTGAAAGAAAGATTTTGAAAAAAATTCAAAATTGAAATATATATATATATATATATATATATATATATATATATATATATATGATAACATTTAGCATTATATAACATAAATTATTATTATTATTATTATTAAAATTAATTAATCTAATAACTATACACAACATCTCCTGTCAAGTTATTCAAATAATTTGAATGAAAAGTTATTTTTTAAACTCTATAAATATATTGGTTTGAAGAGTTGCACCTTCAATTTTACATTCATATTAGTATGAAAGAGTATTATTTTCTTTATAAATATCAATTTAATATTAACAGAAAGTAATTAGAAACAATTTTTTATCTTCCTAATTTTTCTCTATAAACTCTTTGTTTAAGTTTATTAGAAACAAAATAAAACTTTTTAATAAACTTATAGAAGTTGTATATAAGCTTACAACTTTACTATATCTTAAAGATATATTACTTTAACCCTGCAGCAAATATAATAAAAATAATTAATATTTTAAAGATAAATATCTCCATCCCAGAAATCAAAAAACTACATATCAATCTAATCCAGGTTTTAGATGTGATACAGTCTCATAAGCTTCAAATTCACAAAATTTTTGTACTCGAAACAAACAAAATGCTAGAGGAGCAAAATCAATTCCAGATACATTTCTACAGATGACAGGAAATTGGAGACCAAAAGGTAATCAGAAACCAAAAGGTGGTGTGGTTAGTGAATTTGTTATCCTCAAGCTCCTTAGTAAGGTAACTGGAGTATCAAATTGATTATATACAACTTACTGTACAAGCTGATAGAATATTATGTAAAACAGACACTATCAACATCATGTTAAGCAACACCAACATAGAGTTACCATCTTCTAGACTTGCTGCACTCTTCGGTGAAGGTATCAGAGTCTCTGAATAACATTAACTAGCTATAAGATTATCAAATACAAGCACTAAATTAAGCTTCTACATCAGTTCAAAATCTTATGCTCAATTTTCAAACCTGTTATCTATTCGTTCAAGCTCGTTTTCATCCCATCCTTCAAAGATTCACTTTAGTACTGCAAATTTCTGCATCCACTGTAATTTGAAGTTTCAAAGTTTCTCAACAGGTAGTTTACTGACAATGGTGCTTTAAAGAAATTCTTTTCTCCCACTTCAATCTCCTCAAACCTGTATCTGTGTTGCCATAAGTTTCACAAAGCATACCAATGATTTCATGGTTCATCAAATCAACCTGAAGGGAGAAGCTTCTAACGTCTCTGAATGGGTGTGGCATTACCATAGCCAGGTGCTCCCAATGTGTTCCAGTGATAATATGAATTTACATTGTTGTAATTGTAGTTCATCTGCGGGTTTATGGGCTGGTACCCAGTCAAGGAATAATGTCCAGCTGAGGAGTTCAAATATGATGCACCTTGATTCATAAAACAGTGACCTGGTTGTTGATGAGGGGTTTGCAGCGAGTGTACAATGTTAGGGTTTGCAAACGATGATGCTTGTAGAGGTACCTCGGATGAGAAAGCTATTCGAGGGCGCTTATTTCTACCCTGGTGTTGTGGTTGAGGGCGCTCGTCTCCACAATGTTGTTGTGCTAGACTCTTGGAGATTGTAGCTGAAGGCAGTGCAGTGGTTTGGGAGTGGGGGGCAAATCTCACAGAGGAAGTTGGGGCAGGAATGGGAGAGGTGTTTGGGATTGAAGTAGTAGTGGAGGCAGAGGTTGAAAAGGAGGAGGTGATTGTGGTGGCGGCAGCTGGGGTAGCTGTGGATGCAGTGGTTGGTGATGTGGAGGTGACAGTGATGGGAGCAGTAGGGGCAGGTGGGATAGCGGTGGAGGCAGCTGTCAGGGTGTTGAGGGCAGTGCTTGCAGTGGAGGTGGATTCGGGCTCTGAACATTTATTCTCATTCAAAATTGGGATCTGAGAACTGTAGCCTACAGCTAGCAACATTGCTTTCTTATTTGAAATTTCCATTTCCAAGTATGCTATTTGTTCCTGGAGGAACTTAGGTGAGAGTTCAGGTTCAAGTTTGTGATCTTCAATGCATTTAATTACAGCCCTCAAATCAGCAACTCTTTTTTCTTTGGACATAATCTGTTAGCAAGTTGTTTCAAAATCGCACATCTTAATTCTTAACAGCTGATCTTAAAACTAAAATAGAGATTGATAAATTAATAGAAAATGCAAAATCATACCAGTGCTTCAACTGATTTGTCGCTCCTCCTAATTTTTTTTGCAGCAATCTTGGAATCGTGCAAGTAATATTTCAAGAGAGGTACAGGCCGGAACTCCTTAACCAGCTCAAATGCATAAATGAAATTAATAGCATCAATATATTGTTTCTTGTTGATGAGAGTTTGAATAAAACCTGTTTCATATACAACATAAGTCGCAAGTTCTATGACCACCAATACAAAGCTCAAAATAATAATAATTGAAATTAAAAATGCTGAAGCATAAACTTTCACCAGACATTTCAAAGATTAACGAGTTCTCATGTCAAGTGGCATTTAGAAAACAAGATATGGAAACTTCAAGTCAAGGTTTCAAGTGGATCCCTGAGGCTCCCTGTGGAATGGCTAGTTATAATCCCAAAGTAAAGCTAAAGATATGCTGGCATTGCCAGAAGATTGATCCTATAGCATTACAACTTCTGGAGATTTTAAAAAAAGAATGGTAACAGATAGGCTTTATTCAAGGCTGTAATTCCTTTCTGTTTGTTTACATGTTTGAAAGGAGAAAGAGTAAACAAAACTCCAGCTCCAGCTTTTAGTATCAGGGTTGATGACATCATTAGCATAGAACACAAAACCCCTGCAGTTAGATTCATATGAATGTCGATCTATATTTTAGACGCAAGAAAAGAAGAACAAAAGGTAATTGCTCTCCTAAAGGAAACAGGTACATGCTGTTTCCATGGAAGCACCAAACACCCAAACACAGCTCTACTATATGCCTAACTTTCAAATGTTCCCACGCATTTTCACTACTCTGTATTTTCACAACAAATTCTATAGATTTCGATGCAATACGGAGCAACCACATGAGATACAACAGCGGTTAGAAAGATTGCATGATCCATTCCCTTTCTTCCAATAACACCAACTTTACCACAGGGCTCGCTTCTAGAATTAGCATCTTATGAATATTTGATCTGACAGAGAAATTGTTTGATTATATGAATATCCTCTACCAATCCTAGCATAATGTTAGCTGTGCAACATCATAAACTAGCATAGTACCACCTAAATACAAACATACCAAATATACAATAGATAAAAAAGTAAAATCATAGCAAGCTTCAGAATTAGAAACTTACGGGAGGCCTCATCTACTAAACCAAGGACACGTAAGAATTCAGGGGTCTGCCTCTCTTGAGCCACAGTCACCAAATCATTGAAAAGTTCACAAGCATCAAAGACAGAGGCCAGTCCATAACAAGCCAAGAGCCTAAAAAATCCTAAAACCTCTAAATAACGATCCTTTTTCATTTTGGTCCTCCAATCAAACGCAAGCTCTCTTGCTGCTTCTCTCACATGTGGCTTGATTGGTGGTGACAATGCCATTAATTGCTCCAGCAAAAGGTTGCAACTCTTTTTTACCACAATCCCATTGTAAGCCACATCACCCTTCGAGATAGGAGGTGGGTAAAACCCTTCCATTGCATCCAAAACAAGCTTTGCTGGATCCGATGATTGTCCAAGAGCGGTAAGAACTTCATTTTTTATCTTCTCGTCATATTTTCGAGACTTATTTAAGAATATTTGCAAGGCCTTTCCATCCATAGTCAACAAATGACGGAGATTATCATCTGTAGCATTCTTAACCACAAAATCATCTGGTGTCTCAATCTTCACATGGGTATTACCAGTATCAACAAATCGTTTCCGTTTCTCGTCTAGTTGCTTACACTGTTCTTCATGTTTTCTCTCCTTTAATTCAAGTTCTCTAGATTTATCCATGAACTTCTTAATTTCCATTTCAAGATCCTTAAACCGCTCCAGAAGCTGTTTCTCCTTCAACTCAAGCCCTTTAGCTTGTTCCAAAACCCTCTTGTTTCCCAATTCAACTTCTTTCAACTGCTCTTCAAGATGCTTCTTCTGCAATTCAATCTCCTTGGACTGTTCTTCAAATTTCTTCGTTTCCAGTTCAACTACCTTACACCGCTCTTCAAGTTGCTTTTCCTTCAGTTCAAGCTCTTCAACAAACTTTTTATTCCGCAATTCAACTACCAGGCGCTTTTTTTCAACATGCTTCTCCTTCAACTCAACCTCTTCAAAAAACTTCTTAATTTTCTTGATTTGCAATTCAACTTCTTTCTGCTGCTCTACAAGTTGCTTTTCCTTCAATGCAAGCTTTTCAACTAACTTGTTTCTCTCCAATTCCACTTCCTTGCACCTTTCATCAAATTGTTTCTCTTTCAATTCAAAATCCTCCATAAACTTCTTGTTTTTCATGTCTTTCGATTCAACTTCTTTCAACTGCTCTTCAAGATGCTTCTCCTTCAGTTCAATCTCCTTGGACTGTTCCTCAAGTTTCTTCTTTTCCGATTCAACTACCGTACACCGCTCTTCAAGTTGCTTTTCCTTCAATTCAGCCCCTTCAACAAACTTTTTATTCCCCGATTCAACTACCAGGCGCCTTTCTTCAACTTGCTTCTCCTTCAACTCAAGCTCATCAAAAAATTTCTTAATTTTCTCGTTTTCCAATTCAACTTCTTTCTGCTGCTCTACAAGTTGCTTCTCCTTCAATTCAAGCTTTTCAACTAACTTCTTTCTCTCTAATTCAACTTCCTCGCACCTTTCATCAAATTGTTTCTCTTTCAATTCAAGCTCCTCTATCAACTTCTTGTATTTCATGGCCCCTAGTTCAACTTCCTCTTGCTTCAATTTAAGCTGTTCAAAACACTCCACATTTCTCTTCCTCTCCAATTCAATCTCCAAAGCCCTATCCTCAAGCCACCTCTCCTTCAATTCACACTCTTTAAGTTGTTCCCCTAACTTCAACTTCACACATGCAACTTCCATGTACCCTTCATTGAGTTGCTTCTTCCTTTCCACTTCAATTTCCTTTTGCCTTTCCTCAATTTTCTTCTCCTTCAACTCAAACCCTTCGACAAGCTTCTTCCTTTCCACTTCAATTTTCTTCTCCTTCAACTTAATCTTTTCAACATACTTCTTCCTTTCCACTTCTATTTCCTTTCGCCTTTCCTCAATTTCCTTCTCCTTCAACTCAATCTCATCAACAAACTTCTCTCTCACCAACTCCTCCCTCTCTTCAACTTCCTTCCGCCTCTCCTCCAACTTCTTCCTCTCCAACTCAACCTCTCGACGCCGTTCCTCAAAATCCTTCTCCTTCAATTCAATCTCTTTATAATGCTCCTCAACCTCCGCGTCTCTCAACTTTATAAACTCTTCGCACCGTTCTTCAAACTCCTTCCACTTCGATTCAACTTCCTTCTCTCTCCCCTCCAGTTGCCGTTCCTTTGTGTGAAGCTCTTTGGCGCAGTCTTCGATGGAATTGAAAGTGGAGTCAAAGTGAGTTTGGAGTTCTTTCCATTGAAGAGTGAGTAAGAGAAAGGAAGAGGCTTGCTCGTGAATTTCATTGAAACTTCGGCTGAAGTTTTGTTGCCTTAACTTAGTGAGCTTCAACTCGCTCCAAATCTTCTCCTCCATTGAAATAGGAGACGAGACCCTAGCACCACTCACTGGAGTGGATGGAGACTACTAAGAAGCTGATGAGGGTAAAACGACAGGTCGTCGTCAATTGGAACGGTTCAGAGAATGAAGGGGTGCCATTGCCAAAGAAGTAAATTAATTTTTGAGCAAATCATAATCAACACAAAATGACACCTTCTATTAATGTGTCGGAAAACCTTAATAAAGACACCCTCTATTAATGTGTCGGAAAACCTTAATAAAGCCACCTATCTCCGGCAGCATAACATTAAAAGGATGTTTGAGTGTATGGTTATGATTTATATTTTTTATTTTAAAATAATATTTTTTTATTTTTAAAAAGTTATTTTTAATATTTATATATTAAAATAATCTGAAATATAAAAAAAATATATTAATTTAAAGTAAAAAAATTATTTTTTTAAAAAAATATTTTTTAACTATAGTGTCTAACACTGCAGGCTCGTTCTAATTTTATTATTATTATAAGTTAGATAATTTAATTTAAATTTATTATAATTTAATTAAAATAATATTATTTTATTTTAAAAAAATAACTACAGGATGAATTCTCTCTTGAATTTTTTAAAATATGACACTAGCTGAGTTTGAAATTGAGTCAATAGACTACTTCAAATTTAATAATACAAGTAATCTCGGGTCTGTTGTCCATATTAATTTTATTTTTAATTTTAAATAAGAACTTTCATCAATTTTTTAACTTTTTTTATCCATATTATAATTTTTTTTTCCCGTGAAAAATGATGTTATTTGTAAGTAACTTAATGATTTTTAGCAATTGATTCTACACATAAATCTAAAACGAGAAATCACATAAATAAAATTAATGAAAAAATATTTTGAAAGCAAAACTGATGGGGGATCGGGAAACTGATATGAAAAAATAATTTTGACATAAAATTGATATATTTTATATTTGTTGTAATGTGCGCTTATAAGCAAGAAAACACCAAATTCTAGTTTAACAGCTTAGAATTAAGGGGTATATTAGTATTGTGACGAAGAGTAATATTTATTCGAGAATATGTATAAATATTTTTAATTTTTTTAATATTAACACTTTTAAATAATTAAAAATACTAAAACATATCTATTTAATATTTTTTTTTCAAATCAAAAATAATTTTTAAACACATCTTAGTATAATTCCAAATGAAAAACAAACGGTAACTTGGAAAGGATAAGTTGTCAATCACCCTAATCAACTGCCAATATTTAAGAATTCTGTTGTTTGTAAAAGAGATGTGATTAATTCAAATATTTTTATTTACCTTGTTCATCTATAACTTTTTATTATTATTAATTAGGGTGTTTAGATCAACTTGTGTGTATTTCAACTAATTTTACGGGCCTTGAAGTTAACGATCATGTAAGTTTCTAGTGGTTCTGAAGTTTGTGAAACTCGAACTGATGACCTCTAAAAAGCTAACCCAAGATCTAATCAGTTCAGCTGCACCTCTCAAGGTTTATAACGTTTCTAAAAATACTAAAACATATCTATTTAATATTTTTTTTTCAAATCAAAAATAATTTTTAAACACATCTTAGCACAATTCCAAATGAAAAACAAACAGTAACTTGGAAGGGATAAGTTGTCAATCACCCTAATCGACTGCCAATATTTAAGAATTCTGTTATTTGTAAAAGGGATGTGATTAATTCAAATATTTTTATTTACTTTATTCATCTATAATGTTTTTTTTAATTAACATGGGTATTTAGATCAGCTTGTATATATTTTGACTAATTTTACGGGTCTTGAAGTTAACAACCATGTAAACTTCTAGTAGCCATGAGGTTTTTGAAACTTGAACTGATAACTTCTAAGAAACTAACCCAAAACTTGACCAGTTGAATTATACTTGTATGGTAAAAAGTAATGAGGTCAATAATTTTGCTATTTTTCTTTATTGTATTGTGTAAAATTAAAATGTTATTAAAAATATTTTGTCAATTAGTAAAATTTAATCAATTCAAGTTAATTGGATTATATTGTATTAAATTGTAAGATGAATGCAATTAAAAGTTTCAAATATATTTAAGAAATGAAAAACATTAGGCAATTTAGAAACTTGATATTTTCTGCACATAGTGATTGGCCAAATATATTCTATTTCCACACCTTGTAAACACTTTCTTTACTTATTTATCACTACAATCTATCTTTGGAAACCATGGGGGGGGTGCAATTTCGTGTCACGCAAGGTAGCAAATTAGTCTTCTGTTAATTAGGAAGACGATGATCGTTGCAGTGGACATGGGAATTCCATGCTTGGTGTGCTAATCAGAACGAAAGAAATTCTACCTTTACAAACAATTTCATGGAAATTGCTTCCCAGCATGATATCTTTCAACTGGTTCTCAATCCATTGTTGTTGACTGATGACTGGTTCATCATAGCATACAGAGGGCAAGAGCATTAAGATTCACGAATCACAGCCAGGCTCTCCAAATATGTTCCAATGATTGCTAGGGTTTACGTTATTATAGTTGGAGCTAGACTGAATGGTGGGCAGTGAAACTATGGGATGTCCAGCTGATGAACAAGCACCCTGATTCATAAACAGCCCCTTTTATTGGATCACAGAAGCAAGCTGCCAAAAACAATCATTTCAATTCAATATTGATGAAGTCTGAGAAAACTTCGAAGGATTACGAGCCTTTCCATGGCTGGTCGACGGGCTTTGGAGATTGAGCCGTTGAAGGTGGCTTCGGTTTTTGACCCATCAAATTTCATCCAGGCTTTGAATGCAGAGCAGTCTCATCTATCACGATTTTTTGTATCAGAAACAGACAACAATGCCAAGAGCTGCAGAACCAATTCCAGATATCCCTGGAAAGGAGGTGGAACAGAGAATTGAAAACTAAAAATAAACAGAGAAGACAGAGTAAATTGGCTCCTTAATTTCCTATCCTTAAGCTCCATGGTAACCTGAACATCAAATTGATTATTTACACTTTCCCGTACTAGCTGATGGAGCAAGATGGAAAGCAAAGAACAACTATCAACATAACATAAATTATCATCTTCTTGACTTGCTGCACTCTCGAAGGAAAGTGTCAAAACCCTTGTATACATGATTTACTAGCTACCAGATTACCAAAGAAATTGTCACTAAACTAAGCTTCTTCACAATCTTGGGATCAATTTTCGAACCTGTCATGTATCAGCCCAAGCTCTTCTCATCCCACTCTTAAAACAACTCAGTCTTAACTGTAAATTGCTTCAGTCTCTATAATTAACTTATTTCCTCCTACTTCAATAAACTTAAAACCCGCCTATGGGTTGCCACGAGTTCTTCTTTGGCTGATTCAAAGCAACCAGAAGGAAGAAGCCTTTATGGTCTCTGAAAGGATATTGCATTATCATAGTCAGATGGTCCATGTATGCTCCAATGATTATAATAACAAGGATTTAAAATATTATAAAGGAGTTCATCGGTGGGTTTATAGGCTGATATGCATTGATACTATATTGTCCAGCTGATTAGTTCGAACTGAATACACCTAGCTGTACAGCTGCTACCAATAACATGCAAGGCAAAAAAGAATATTAACATTATCTGGAACCACACGTGCAAAAAGTTTAATCTTCTTAGCATGTTGGAATCTCTGAGCAAAGGCATCAAAGTCCTAGAATAAGGTTAACTAGCTATAAGCTACTAGAGTACCAAAAGGAATCTGCTTCAAGCTTCGACTGTTTCTCAGCTGGTTGTTGACCACAGATGATTTTAAGAAATTCCTCTCCCACTTTAACCTGCCCCATGTCATCAAGAGTTTCACGTAACAATCTACGGCTGCTGAAAGGGGGCAGCACTGTCATAGCCAGGTTTTCCAAATGCGTTCTGATGATAAGATGGATATCCATAATTATAATGGGAGCTCAACTGTGGGTATGGTGGGCGATAACCAGCACAATTGTAGTGTCCGCCAGATGGATTTTGATTTATAAAAGGACCTTCTTCTCGCTGATGAGGGACAGGCACCAACTGTGCAAAGCCAGTGTTTTGAAGTGATGGCGCTCTTAGAGGAACCTGTGGTGATTTAGCAATCCGAAGGCGCTTATTTCCACTCTGGTGTTGTTCTTGAGGGTGCTTATCACTGCCCTGGTACTGCGCTTGACAGCGTTTATTTCCACCCTGGTATTGTGGTTCAGTCTTGGGGATTGAGCCACAAGGTGATGCACTGCTTGAGGAGGGGGAGACAACTGCACTTCGGGTAGTGGAGGCAGTAATGGATGAAGTAGTGGCGGGAGAGGCAACTGCTGTTGGGGTAACAGCGGCCGCAGCTGTTGTGGAGGGAGAAGTGACAATGATAGGGACAACTGGATTAGCAATAGCGGAAGTAGTTGGGGCAAGAGAGGTGACTGTGACTGGGGAAGCAATGTAGGCAACAGTTGGAGAGAGGGAGGTGACTGTGATGGGAGCAGTACAGGCAGCCATCGTGGAATTGAGAGCAGGTTTAGTGGCAGAGACAGATTTGGACGCAAGGACAAAGGCAGAAGCAGCAGCTTTTGGGGCCAAACGTTTGTTCTCACTCAGATTAGGCTGAGTAGAACTGCTTCCCAGGTTTGGTAAATTTGTTTTCCTAATTGAAAGTTGTCTTTGGACGTCTTTTATTTGTTGCTTGAGGGTATTTGGTGAGAATACAGTTTCAAGCTTGTAATCTTCAACGCATTTCAGTACAACCATTAGGTCAGCTACTCTTCTCTTTACAGAATCAACCTGTTAGCAAGTTTTAAGTGTGAGCATATAATAACAGATGGATCATACACAAGAGAAGAGGTTGACATATTGAAGGAGAAAGCCAGAAAAACATACCAGTCCTTTAATGGAATTGCTGCTCCTCTTAATTTTTCTGGCTGCAATCTTGGAACCACTTAAGTAATCCCTCAAGATAGGTCCCGGTGGGAACTGATTAACCATCTCAAATGCAAAAATGAATCTGATAGCTTCCATTGGCTGTTTCTTTAAGATAAGAATTTGAATAAAACCTGTTATATGCATGCAAAAGAATAGTTACAAGTTATATCACGCTCCAGTAGATATTTCAAATGAAAATAATAATTGAAAGAGAATCGAATCAATTAATTTTCACCAGGCATTAAAGAAGTCGAGGGCCAAATTGAAAGGAAAAACTGGTGTGCTTCAAGCCATGGATTTAAGTGGATTTCCCAAGGCTAATTTGGCTATACGATGCTTAAAAATTGACAAGTGATGCTAGCACTAGCAGAAGATTATCCTTGACCTTTACCACTCTTGACAACACCGTAACAAATGACTATAAGCTGAACACTAAAATAGGCCTTCAATTGCAGGTACATGCATTTCTGCTCCAAACACAGGGTATATAGTGCATTCTCCATGCAATACAGGATTCATTGACTTACCACCAAAGAAAGCTTCAAAACGACCAACTTTTTTAAGAATTTCCATGATTTTCCACTATCTTGTATTTACATAACAGAATCTAGAGATGTGAAATAAACTATAAATTTAATCACATACAAGTTTCTGCCAATACCAAATATAGAATAGTTATAATTCATTAATAGGATGGTAGTGCAGAAAAAGGATTACTAGATTACAGACACATAAGAAAGCAAAAAAATCATAGTGAGCACAAGGATTAGAAACTTACCAGGAATTTTATCTCCTAGTTCAAGGACACGAAAGAATTCAGGAGTCTGCTTATTTCGAGCAATAATCACCAAACGGCTTATGAGCTCATCTGAATCAAAAGCAGAGGCTAGTCCATAAGCAGCCAAAAGATAAAAAAATCCCAAAACATCCATATTGTGGTAACCATCCACTGTCATCTTTGTCATCCAAAGAAAGGCAAGTTTCGTTGCTTCTTGTCTCACATGGGGTTTGATTGTTGGGGATATTTTCGTTAATTGCTCAAGCAAAAGATTGCAACTTCTTTTCACAACAACCTCTTTGAACTCCACATCACCCTCCCTCAAATGGGGTGGGTAAAACCCTTCCATTGCATCCAAAACCAGCTTTGCAGGATCCGAGGAGAGCCCCAAAGCAATAGATACCTCATTCTTAATCTTCTCATCATGTTTACAACGCTTATTTAATAAAATTTGCAATGCCTTTCCATCCATTTTCACTGAAAAATGTAGGTTAGCATCCATAGAATAATCTACGGTCTCCGACTTCACACGGGCATTACAAGCATCAGCAACTTGTTTCTCCTTCAACTCAAACTCCTTAATTCGCTCCAAGCACTTCTTATTTTCCATTTCAACTTCCCGTAACCTCTCTTCTAGTTCCTTCTCCTTCAACTGAACCTCTTCAATTTGCTTCCCCTTGAAATCAAACCTCCTACACCGTTCCTCCAATATCTTCTCCTTCAACTCAACCCCTTCAATTATCTCCTCAACCTCCCTGCTTTTCAACTCAAGTTTTCTAAATCCTTCCTCTAATTTCCTCCTATTCAATTCAACGTCCTCGCTCCTTTTGCCAACATTCTTCTCCATCAATGCAATCTCTTTAACCCTCTCCTCAACCTCCCTGCCTTTCAATCCAAGATCTTTAAGCCTCTGCTCAACCTTCCTATCTTTCAATCCAACCTCTTTAAGCCTCTCCTCAACCATCCTATCTTTCAATCCAACCTCTTTAAGCCTCTCCCCAACCTTCCTATCTTTGAATCCAATCTCTTTAAGCCTCTCCTCAACCTTCCTATCTTTGAATCCAATCTCTTTAAGCCTCTCCTCAACCTTCCTATCTTTCAATCCAATCTCTTTAATCCTCTCCTCAATCTCCCTACCTTTCAACTCAACCCCTTTTCTCCGTTCCCTAAACTCGTCATCTTTCACCCTAACTTCCTTAAACAGCTCTCTAACCCTCCTCTCCTTCTCTTCAACCTCTCTAAATCTCTTCTCCACC
>Ga0325411_1006262_pt1 | contig 13095 bp, 6 predicted proteins | sample PopdelMetagenome_13_FD_206181 | JGI IMG/M metagenome (GOLD analysis project Ga0325411, IMG submission 206181) | Populus deltoides microbial communities from Bellville, Georgia, United States - Xylem-PdIQD-R4 | ecosystem: Host-associated > Plants > Phyllosphere > Stem > Wood/Secondary xylem... | reverse complement strand
AGGAACAATGATGGCTATAAAACAACTTTTTTTCCTTATATATATATATATATATATATATATATATATATATATAGTTTATCTAATGAAAAATTATGCACAAAATTTGAATAAATATCATATAAAATCTATTTTAAGAGAATTTTTTTTTAAATCATACTCATATTTGTACATTAAAACCTTCTTATTATTCCACAATAGTATAAATTCTCACACTTACTACACTTAAACACCTTCATATATTCTAAATGTTATTGAATGAGTTATAGAGATATAAGCTTCACTTGTATTATCTACTTTTTGAGAGAGTGTTGTTGCATTTCAAACAATTATGATCCTTCAAGAGTTTAAGCAAAACATTATTGGTTATTGGTGAGGTACATCACCATGGTGAAGATTCTTGAAGGGGGTATTTCTTCAAGTGGTGAAAAGGAGTTTGATGAGAATTCATCAAGGACATTGTAATCTTTGGCTTGGATTAATAAAGAATATAATACTCAAGATCGGTTTGGTGCTTAAGGTGTGGATATAGGATTGCCGAATCATGTTAAAAATCAAGTTTGCAATTTCTATCCCTATACTCTTTACTTTAAACACCTTAATTATATTGTTGGTTAGTTATGTTAATTGTGTTTAATTGAGTTAATTAGAATAATTGTTATTATTAGTAAAACATCTAATTCAACCCCTTAGTTGTTATTGTTGTTTTAATTCTAGAATAACAATTGGTATCAAAGCATAGTTCTCATTTATATAAGTTTGTTTGGACTTCGAGTAAAATGACAACCATTAGTTTTAATGTTCAAAATGAAGGATCGTTAACCTCTATACCATCTTTCTTTGATGGTAATGACTATACCTATTGAAAAGCTCGGATGATTATATATTTTCAATCTATTGATTATGATTTATAAATGTCGATTGAAAATGTACCTAACAAGCCTACTAAGATTAAAAATAATATAACATTTCCTAAAAGCTATAAGTGATTATACCGATGATGATAAAAAAAAATTTATATATGGATGTTAAAGTTATGAATACTTTGTATTGTGCATTTAGTAGAAGTGAATTCAATAGAATCACATCATGCAATAATGCTAAAGATATATGACATGCATTAAAGATAACACATGAAGGAACAAATTAAGCAAAGGAACAAAAAATTGACATGTTAGTGCATCAATATGAGTTATTTAAAATGCTTCCAAATGAATCCATAACTAGTATGTTTACTAGAATGACAACTATCACTAATAATTTGGATGTTCTTGATAGAACTTATACTAATGTTGATATTGCAAGCAAAATCCTTCGGTTCTTGCCAAAGACTTAGGAAGTAAAGATGATGGTAATTCGAGAAGTTAAGAACCTCACCAAACGTTTCGTTTATTTGAGGAACTCATTAAATCACTTGTGACTATGAATCATAGAAAAATGAAAAGCAAGAACTAGAACATAAGCCAAAGAAGAATTTGGCATTCAAAACCATATACTATTGATAGTGATGATGATGATGATAAAATGAAGGGAAACATTGCACTTGTCATAACCCATTTTTGGGTTCTTCCCAATTACATTTTATTTTCTTAAAAAAAAACCCGAAAAAGTGTCGTTTTAAACGACACCGTTCTTCTTCCCTGTGCATGTAGAGGCAGGGAAGAAGAAGATTTTAAATCTTTTTTCCCGCTATTCTCCTTCTCTTTCCCCTCTCACTTGCCCAAAAAACCTGCATAACCCATACCCACACAACCATACCCTGCAACCATTATGGAAGAAACATGAGACAGGGACCCATGCCCTACACTTGAACAGGTATAATGACCCTCTCCCTCGACATTCTATAAATATAAGGGAAGATTACAAGACAAGAAGGGGGCAAAAATTTTAGAGAAGGAGAGAAGTAAATGACAGATTAAAAGGGGGGATTTTTGGCAGAGAGAAAGATAAGAACAAGGAGAATTTTTGAGAGGAGAACAGAATAGAGAGAAGGAAGCTGGGGATAGTTTGAGAGAGGAACAGAGATTGATGTGAAAACAAGAAAAAAAAACTGGGGGAAGGGGATTTTGAAGAAGAGAAGAGAAAGGACGGAGAGTGGAGTGAAAGAACAGAAAAACTGAAGCAAAAAAAAAAAAAACAGAGCGAGAGGAGTGAACGAACTGAAAAGAAGAAGAAGAAAGAACCAGAAGGAAACAAAAAAAAGGAGATGAACGGGGAGTGATAACAAAAAAATGACAGACAAGGGGAGAGGTAACAGAAACGAAAAAGAAAAAAAAATAAAAGGCAAGAACAGAGGGGGACGAAAACAGGGGGAGAAGATTTGAAAAAATAGAAGAGAAGAAGACCACCTTCAACCCGGCATTGCCACCGCCTGCTTTCCTCATTGCCGCGACACCAGCTGCCACCGTTCCCCCAAGTCACCACCACTAGCACCGCAACCGCCAGAGAATAAATAGAGAATAACAGAATAAACACATGAGAGGGGGAGAAATAACATAAGGCAGTAGGAAGAAGAAGAAGCAGTAACCACCGTCTGCCATTGCAGCCACACCACCGTCACCACCAGCGACCGTCAGCCTAGCTACCAGAGTGCCTCCATTCCAGGTAATTATCTCCCCTTCATCTCTATTTTTCCGTTTTAGTCTCTTGCATGCAGAATGTGCATGGTGCGCGTTTCTACAATGCAAGGGAAAATAATTACCCGGTTACTATGTATGAGCACAATAACCGGCTAATTAGTTGGTTCTTGTGCATGGCACAGTAACCAGTCCGGGTTGGATCATCAGCCCAGTCCACATGGCTGGGATGATTCCAGCCCAATATAAGGTAGTTTGTGTTTTATTTGGGTCAGTCCAGCCCAATTTTGTTCCGAGTCCGGCCCGTTTAAGAAAACAAATATAATAATAATACATTTTCAAAAATATTTGTGATTTTCTTGCGTATTTTTCTATCCATTTTGGTTAATATCGGTTTGTATTTTTATACCGTAAAAATACAAATCTGATATTAAAATACCTAGTTTTCAAAACATTAAAAAAATATTTTTTTTGTTTTCCTGCATACGGTCAAGTCTCTCAAAGAAAAAAAAATCATATCGTATTTTCATACAACAAAAAATCCAAAAACATGTTTAAGCATGCATTTTGGTTTTAATAACCAGTTTATTAAAGTCACAAGATTAAGGCCAATATTTCAAAAAATATCTAAAAATATTTTGTTTTCTTTTAGTATCTGGGATTACAAATTTACATGTAAAACGTATTCCCGATATTAAAAAAGAGTATTCTTTTTTTAACGTTAGAATGGTTAGGCTTTACCTGATAAGATAAGAACGTCCTTACCGAGGAGGGCTTTTCTTGAACTATAGACAGACCAACAATTAGAAAACACGATAATACCTTAAATTATTATCAGACAATAAAACAATGCAGTTTAACTTAGGTAGGGCGTATTTGGGGTGCTAATACCTTTTCTTTATACAATCAGTCTCCGTACCCAATCTCTGAGACCAGTTAAGGTTTCTAGTGACCAAAATACTAGGTGGCGACTCCATTCCACTTTTTCCACTGATAAAAGACAAGAATTCCTTGTCTCTCCATATTTGCCTTGCCAGATAGATACATATACTTATGAGTGTGGAGGACGATCGTCGCAACACTGCACACGTGCGATGTCATAACCCAATTTTTGACCATTTTTTATTATTATTATTATTATTATTATTATTACTACTACTACTACTACTACTGAAAAGGATAAAAAATGATGATAAAAAAATAATAATGATGAAAAACAAGCAAAAATGAAATAAGTGAAGAATGAATTAAAATTTGGGTTAAGAGCAACATGATTGGAAGTTTTTGGGGTTTAATTAAACTTTGAAATTAATCTAATTAATCTAATTAAGGGTTTAATTGGAGAATTGATAAGTTTTGAGACTTAATTGGCTTGGAATTAATTTAATTAATTTAATCAAGGACTTAATTGAAGAAATATCAAAGTTTGGGGTTTAATTGGGGTCCAAATTGCAAAAGTTAAAATCCAAGGACCAACTTGAAAATAGCGCAGAAATGTAAGGATCCAATTATATTTTAACCAGGGGTTTGATTGCAAAATTAGAAGAATCACAAGGACCAAATTCGCAGTCAGCAAAATGGGGTCGTTTTGCAACAACTGTTCACCGTCTCTTTACTCTGCAACGGCTCTGCCATTAAAGGCAGAGACGTTTCGTTCGTTGGCAGCCATGGCGGATGTTTTCTTCATTCAATGCGTCGATTACGGAGTAGGGGAGGGAGCCGTTACCACCACCGAGGCTACCGCTGGCTCTATAAAAGCTGAGCAAAGGCGACCTCGCAAAGGGGGAACAGAGCAAGACAGAGGGAAGGAACCCAGCAAAACAGAGAGAAAGAAAATACACAGAAAAAAACAGAGAAAACACAAACAAAGAAACCCAGAAAAAACCAACATTAACATCACCGTCTCCTCAATTCCCCCTGCAAATCAGAAAAAGAAAGAACCCAAGCAGCAAGCCGTGACCTTCATCATCACCGGAACAAAAGGAAAACAGAAGGAGCAGGTGTACACAGACGAGAACGAAATCACCGTCCTACAAGCCTCCTCGCGACCTCCAGAAGCAGGTAAGCCGTTCTCATTTTCTCTTCATTCTTGTTTTTAATTATGCAAATGTAGAACTGTGCGAAGGTAATTTAATTACCTTCGCACAGTTGTTGCACGCGTGAAATTGCTTCACGCGTGCAGTATAATTAACTCTTCCGGGCCACTAGTTTGGGCCAGTGGCCAGGCAGGCCCAGCCCCAAAAATAACAAAAATAATAAAAAATATAAAAAATATAAAAAATAAAAGAAATAGAAAAATAGAAAAATATGTGTATGCATGAATAAAAATAATATAAATTTACTGGTTTATTCACCCACGCCAGAGTCGGGAATAAAATACTAGTTTAAGTTTATATTATTTTTATTCGTTATATTTTTTATTTAGCAAAAACATATACGTGCGTGTATGAAAAATAAATTTATTTTATTTATTTATTTACTGACGCCAGAGTCAGGAATAAAAATATTGATTTAATTATTCTCTTTGTTTTTTTAATTTTATTTAACTACATAAAAAATAAAAAATATGTGAGTGTGTAAATTTAGTTTATTCGTTTATTCACTAGCGTTAGAGTCAGGAATAAAAAAATATATTAATCTGAATTTATTTTATAGCTACGCAATAGTTACCAACGCCAAAGTTGGAATTATCCGTAGTTGAATATTCACTGACGCCAGAGTCAGGAATATTGTGAATAAATCATCAGAACGTAAACCAATAAAGATTTAGCAATTTAAGACCAAAAAACAGCAATGTAGTTTGCCTTAGGCAGAACGTTTAATGGGTGATAATATCTTCCCTTTTACGTAACCAGTCCCGAACTATAGAATCTCTGTTGACCAGTTAGGGTTCCTAGTGACCATAATACTAGGTGGCGACTCCTTAAACAAGACCTTTTTCCTAAAAGAACAAGATGCCAAAAATCTTTCTTTTTCCCTAATCAAGAGTTATTTTTTAAGGCCGCCGCGATGTCGGGTGCGACATGCGACAACACTTATCACAAGACAATTCCAAAATTTTCTAAGAAAGAAGTAAGGGAACAAAAAATTCTCAAACTTTCACTTGTTTTCCCATGCTAATTGGGTATTGTTAATCTTTGTGCACATCGTATCTGAACCCTAGTTGGTCGGGTGAGTCACCAACTTGTGTGGACTGATCATCCCACAGCACGAAGCCTCATGCTCATTGCATTTTAATTTTCCAACAAGCTTTACCTTATGATATTCTTATTATGGTCTATTTGAGAAACCTTTTTTATAAAAGCCTAAAGCCATTTTTGTATATAAATTCCTCATTGTTGTATTACCTATTATATGTATATTGAACATTATCTACTCACTGAGTTATTAAACTCATCTTCTCATTATTTATCTTTTTCAGGCTTATAGTTTATTAGCGGGTCATTTTTGTTGGATCTTTAGAACCTGTTTTTTTTGTTGTAATTAGTATTTTATCTTTATGTCTAGTTAGTGTTCCACAACTATGAATTTGTATTAACTCTTATATTGAGATAATCAAATTATATTATGAAGTTAGTTTTATTACTACTGTTACGTTGAACTCTGATTAAGTTATTTAAATGATAAGTTCGTATGCGAGTTTGGGTTCGCATAGATATGGAACTCTAGAGGGAAATCTTATCTATGTGCTGGTCATGGATTCGAAAATCAGGCCGTGACATTAAGTAAAACCTTATCTTGACAGCCCAAATGTTATAGTGTTCACCATTAAACACTAAAATTACAGACGAAATACTGCTAGAAGTAGACATGTTTGCACAACAACTGCCTGAAAAATAAATCATTCAACCTCACTAGTGTTTGCACTCAACATCACTGTGTTTAGCACTCAAACACTCAAAAAACTTGTCTCACAACTTGTAGGAATCCACCTCTGATATCACTGTTAAATCTACAGAAAATAAAAGACTAAAACTTGCAGGGAGAAGTAGATAATTTGAGACTTAGGAGTTGAAGAAAGGCAGAGTACATTTCACAAATGAGAATGCCTATTTATAGGCTTACAACCAAACTAAAATTACTAAAAAATCTCAACTACTATCAGATTTCATTGGCACTACATCTACCAACTGAAAACAGAAAATTAAGTAGCAAGAATCTGATATGAAACAATAACAAAGACTAAGTCTAACTAAGACTGTTTCAAACTTCAGAGGCAAATAACTCTCATGAGTTCTAACAATCCTGAAAGGTAAGTTTGATAAATATTTTGACATAGTTTGTAGCCTATCTTTATGTCTATAGAGTTTTGGTTGTTATTGTTAAAGGGCTTATGGAAATTCCGTTCTTTTTCTTTCCCTTCTTCTGTATACAAGATATTTGCTGAAGGTGATGTCGCAAACTCCTCGAGCACTGAAGCAGCAAGAAACCTTTTCACAGGGTGTGGCAGCACCATAAGTTCTGCACGATACATTAAAGATATATCAATTAATCTTATTTGCTTGCTTAATCAACTGTTGTACTCTTACTTCTAGTTCATATGATTGGGAATTCAATGGGTAGGTGAGAAGAGTTGAGTCTCTAAAAACTTGTCTTTGAGGTGGTTTGAACTAACTAGGAATTCTAGGAACAAGGTCCATATGTTTTTCCACCCTTAGTTCTTTGCTAAAACACCTTCTTGCTCGGTTTTGATACAATTTTGACCTTTCATTTCAGCTTTCTTCTATTAATCCCTTACGTTTAAAGACTAAACTTATGGCATACCTCATCCCCCCACAGCACTGATGCCACCATATTGGCTATTTAAGGCCAACCAAGACTTGTGTATGGAATCAGAGTGGTAGTTCATCAGCTAACCTTCCTTCTTATTCTTAGATGGCATGACTACTATCCCTAAGCCCACTCTGATTACATGGGATCATGCATTTCCATTTTGAATTGCTTATGTTTAACCATTATTATCATGAATAACTGCAGAAACACTGGCATCGAGTGCGAGACCTAACTTTCGAGTTATATCCATTCCATATCTCATGCATAGAGAGGATCTTGGGGATGCCACTAATCCCACCATAAATAAAAATGCCTCCTGTTGCCATTAGTGTGCATAGTGATATATATATACCAAAGCATGCTTCCTAACAGCCATGTGGAATTTGAAAGCCCCAAATACGGTGAGACAAGATAGAACCACAACTATTAAGCTTGGACCAGCTTGGCGGGTTGACCTAGTAGCTGAACCAGTTTGGGTTTGTTAAAAGACCGGCCGGTGCAATAACCCGGCAAAACCCGGTCGACCCGGCGGGTCGAACCATGACCCGGACGAACCTGGACGAGACCCCTCTTTTTTTTCAAATGTGCTTTTTCTCCTATACCCCTCTTTTTTCATATTTTTTTAGTTAGTTATTAACACTTTTTAAAGTTCACTATATAAATATTAGAAAAATATTATATTTTTTCAATGTAGGATTTAAAACCCTTTAGTAAATATACTTTATGTTCTTAAAAAAAGTTATTTTTTCAATGCGGGATTTAAAGCTCTTTCATATATATACTTCATGTTTACAAGAAAAAAGTTATGTTTTTTCAATGTGAGATTTGAAACCTTTTAGTATATATACTCTATGTTTCTAAGAAAAAAATTATTTTTTCAATATGAAATTTGAAACCCTTTTGTATATATACTATATGTTCACAAGAAAAAAATTATGTTTTTTCAATATGGATAAAAAAAACTTTTTGATTTAAATGCTTCAACTTAAAAGGATAACACAATATCTTTTCAATGTGAGATTTGAAGCCTTTAATATATATGCTCTATGTTCCCAAGAAAAAAATTATTTTTTTAATGTGGGATTTGAAGTCTTTTTGTATATATACTATATGTTCACAAGAAAAAAAGTTATATTTTTTTTCAATGTGGGATTTGAAACACTTTAGTATATATACTCTATGTTTCCAAAAAAAAAATCATTTTTTCAATGTGGGATTTGAAGCTCTTTTGTATATATACTCTATGTTCACAAAAAAAAAATTATGTTTTTTCAATGTGGATAAAAATCTTTTTGATTTAAATACTTCAACTTAAAAGGATAACACATTATCTTTTCAATGTGGGATTTAAAGCCCTTTAATATATATATTATATGCTCCAAGAAAAACATTATTTTTTTAATGTGGGATTTGAAGTCCTTTTGTATATATAGTATATGTTCACAAGAAAAAAGTTATATTTTTTCAATGTGGGATTTGAAACCCTTTAATAAATATACTCTATGTTTCCAAGAAAAAAATTATTTTTTCAATGTGGGATTTGAAGCCCTTTTGTATATATACTCTATATTCACAAGAAAAAAGTAATATTTTTTCAATGTAGGATTTCAAGCCCTTTCGTATATATACTCTATGTTCACAAGAAAAAAGTTATGTTTTTTCAATATAGGATAAGAAAATTTTTTTGGTTTAAATACTTCAATTTAAAAGGATAACATAGTATCTTTTCAATGTAGGATAAAAATCTTTTTAAAATATTCTTTTAAACTTTATTATTTACAACATGTATAGCCTATATTCACATAGATTTTTTTAAAAAAATTTCATATAAAATATTAAAACTTTAAATATTTTTTTTATTTTTCCGGGTTGATCTGGGTTGACCCATAAAACCCGAGACTCAGTCCCTTGGCCGGGTCAACCCCCGAGTCGGGTTTGATAACTATGGATAGAACTAAAAATTTTAGAGCATTCATAGTTTTTTTCTATTAATATATCCAAATGCTTTTCTATTTTATTATATTGCTAGACAAATAATTATTTAGTTTTCAGTATTTTCTTGCTTTTAATATTAGTATTTTTCTGTTTTATCCCGTCTCCTTGGTAATATTTGCTATAACTCACCAATGCATTAAGGAATCTTAGAATATAGTGAATAAAAGAGAAACATAGCTATTAAACCTGGACTGGCCCACAGGTTAACTCGGGACCTGATTGACTCGGTGACTGGACAAATCCAGGTAACGTGAAAGACTGGTAAGAGCATAAAAATGGTCAAGCCCGATCAGCAAGCCAGGACGACCCATGACCTAGGCGACACGGCAAAATCCAGTAGAGACTTTTTTTTTCAAATGTGTTTTTCTCTTGACCAAATACCTCTCTTTTTTCATATTTTTTTAGTTGGTTATTAACCTTTTTCAAAGTTCACTATATAAATACTAGAAGAATGTTTTATATTTTTAATGTAGGATTTGAAGCCCTTTAATATATATATTATATGTTCACAAGAAAATGTTATTTTTCCAATGTGGGATTCGAAGCTTTAGCATATATACTTTATGTTCATAAGAAAAATACTTCAACTTCAAATAATAATATAGTATCTTTTCAATATAGGATAAAAAAGTTTTTGAAATAATCTTTTAAATTTTATTATTTATAGCATGTATAGTCTATATTTACATGGATTGTTTTTTAATTTTTTCATATGAAATATTAAAATTTTAAATATTTTTTTAAAAAAATTTCCGGGTTGATTATGATTGACCCGGGTTAACCCGTGTAACCCAGGACCCGGCTCCTTAACCAGGTCAACCCCAAGTCGGGTTAGTGGGGTTTGATATACATGAAGAGAAGTAAATAAAATATTATGCAATGCAATGCAAGACTCTAAAAGAGAAGTAAAGCTGGGTCAAAATGAATCTTAGAATATAGTGAATAAAATATTATGCCAAATAAAGTTTACAATAAATTGAATTATGAATGATCAAGTTCATGTTGAACAATAAATTGAAGGGCGTGGAGGCACAGAAACATCAACAACACCCTCGAGCATTTGAGTAACCTTCTTCATGGATGGCCTGAGTGAAGCATCCTCTTGAATGCACCAAATAGCCACCATTACTAACCTCTCTAGCTTCTTCATGTCATTTCTTGCATCCTCGTCATTTTCAACCAACTTGTCCAATTTCTTCTTGCAGTAGCAAGCGTAAACCCAATCCATAAGTGCCTCCTCTTGATCTCCCATTCCAAATGCAACACTTGACTTGCAACAAATCATCTCTAGTAACAGAACACCAAAACTGTAGACATCAACCTTAACTGTGATTGATGCTCTACTAAACCATTCAGGCGCAAAGTACCCGACCGTGCCTCTTATGTTCGTGCGAGCCACTCGAGTTTGCTCTGCCACCAAGAGCTTTGCTAGTCCAAAATCAGAAATCCGAGGTGTATAGAACTCGTCTAGGAGTATATTCTGAGGCTTTATATCACAATGGATGATCTGAGTGCTACACTCTTCATGTAAGTACATTAGGCCTCTTGCAATGCCAAAGGCAATCTGTACTCTTTGGTTCCAATCAGGCCTGGTGATTCCAAATAGTAAGCTTGCCAAGGAACCGTTGGTCATGTACTCGTATACTAGGAGCCGGTGCTCCCCCTCATCGCAGTAACCAAATAGACGGACTAGATTCTTGTGGTGAGTCTGACCAATCACACTCACTTCTGTCTTAAATTCCTTCTCGCCTTCTTGTTCAAACTTCTCTAACTTCTTGATTGCAACAAACCTCTTGGGATGGGATGCTAATACACCTTTGTACACCGTTCCAAAAGCACCTTTGCCCAATATCTGTTTGAAGCCACCAGTTGCTTGTTCAAGCTCTTTGTATGCATAACTTCTAATATTCGTCGAAGCAACACTTGAAACCGATGAAATGTTCAATAACTTGTTGTGATACGAGAAGTATATGGCAATGCAAATAGCTAATGTCATAACGACATTAATGAACACAGAGCTTCCTAGGAGTATTGACACAATGAGGACCGTTGTCGACTGGTCCTTGTTATTTTGGCGTTGTGATACGAGATAGAGCTGTGTAACATTAACTTTAGGAACCTTCACAAGAGCTGTTCTATTCACATTAGGCTCGCGTCTTCCATTCGACAGAGGATACTTCTTCTTCCAACAACTATTACCATTATGAATAGCAACCGTACAAAAACAGTCATCAAGGCATAGTTGTTTACACGTCTGCAAGTCCACCCCACTTCCAATCTGAAGATCATAATCATCTAGTGGCCAATCTGTATTGTTGTACTCAACAAACTCTACTAGCTCAAGGTTTGATTCCCATCCATTGAGCCGGCAGCTTGGCAGTTCAAAATTCGGCCTGCAACCTTGATTTTTAGCAAATTCATTTAAGTAAGAATAACTTTCTGGGCACAAGCAAGCAGGTTCTCCATTTATTTCAACACAGATGCTATTGTAGCCACAAGCTCCGCTTCCTACTTCCGTCAGGATTACAGAGCAAATATCTTCAGGAAATCTTTTCACCACACTCCACTTCAAGCCACAATTTTTGCTCTTTGGGCAATGATATTGCCTAAATACTCCATCATAATCAATCCTTGCCATGTGGTAGAAATCTTGACTCGACCCAGCATCTTTTTTGGTAAGGTTGTAGACCCATCGGGTGCCATCTGTGACATACATATATCCATTCTCATTAAATACTAACTTAGAATTGCCAGTCATTGTCCCGGTGGCCCAATAAGCACCACGAACAGCTCCAGTTGGCATAGTTACAGTATAAAGGACCAGGTTTCCATCCGGCTGCAAGTGTAGCTGGAAGCGCCCATCAGCGTAACTTTCTCGAGAATATCGAGCAGTGAGATTGCTTCCCATGTTAAACGTTTGACCAGGCAAGATTGTATCAGTTGTTTCATTGAAGGTCTCCCAAATGGGATTATTGTCTCCATCCAGGAGCATAAAGTTGCCACTATCATTCATAGAAGCGCACATAGATTTTGCGCCACCTGTTGAAGGCCGCTCCCATAAACTATTTCCTTGAGGATCATGGAGTACAAGCTTCCCTTCATCAGTCAGTTTTAAAGTAGACCCTTGTGGTGCTGGTTCTGTATGAGCAAACCACACAATGGTTGTTTCAGGTATCTTATTGAACCAGATGGCAAGAAAGAAGTGGTTCTCATTATCGTTGGGCAGTTTCTGAAATCCAATGGCAAATTCTTCATTAGGAGAAAGCCATGAAGGGTTTGCCTCAAGTGAAGATAATGATGAGCCTTTAAGTTGAGAACAGTCAAAGGAAAAAACTTTTGGAATGAAAAGCAGAAGAGAAACAAAGAGAGCTTGAAGAATACGGAGATTTGAGGAAGCCATGCATTCCTTGGTTTTGGTTTCTGGAGAGAGAATTTATTTGGTGTTGTGTAGCTGCTTCGCAGTTTCTGAAATGAAGAGGTGGAACTTTCAGAATTTTGAATTGCAGAGTCAAGACTTCCGACATTATCAACTACTGGCAGCAGGAAAAACACGTAAACCACTTTAATCCAAGTCAAATAACTATTTTTCATGGTTATAATAAATACCGAGTCTCTGTCAACTAAAAAATTTGTAATTCCTATCAACGTGTACAAACTAAGAAAAGGATGATTAACATAAACTAAGATAAAAACCGAAACTCAGGTTTTATATCATTACAATATTTAACAGTTTTATTAATAAATTTTTTTT
>Ga0325411_1006261_pt1 | contig 13095 bp, 7 predicted proteins | sample PopdelMetagenome_13_FD_206181 | JGI IMG/M metagenome (GOLD analysis project Ga0325411, IMG submission 206181) | Populus deltoides microbial communities from Bellville, Georgia, United States - Xylem-PdIQD-R4 | ecosystem: Host-associated > Plants > Phyllosphere > Stem > Wood/Secondary xylem... | reverse complement strand
TTTTTACTTGCTAGCTGATTAGAAAGGTATTTTCTAGGAGATATAAAGATGGTTTGTAAATTGATGTAGAATAATTTAGTAATTTATAATAATAAATAATTTTCCCGCATTTCGTTAGCTTTTACCATGGAGAGATAAAATATAATTGCACCAAGTGTTGCACCGAGCACCCTTAATGTGTGTGTGTGTGTGTGTTTATTATTATTTTTTAATAATAAGGCCACATCTGCAATCAATCATATTTTGGGTTAGCAGATCCAGCCAGCCCTATATAAGAACACAGAAGCTCAAAGATTATAAATTCAAGAGCCCAGTTGAAGTGAGGTTGTTTTTGGACTTTCCATTGGCTCAAATCTCCTTCTACTTTCTCTTTACGCGCCATTGAGCTCTCTTTCTTGATCTTGATAGAAACTTAACAATGTCGATCAGCCTTCTTCTGCCTCTCCTCTTACTTCTTTTATCCACCTTTTTTCCTCGTTCAAGAAATCTTGCAGTCCCTCAAGAACTCCAGAACTTATCTCAAAACCTCATTACCTATAACACCCCCGCTATATCACCTTCTTCGTCTTCTTTAGTTGTTTCCTTTTCAATCTCTCCATCTCCAACACCAACAACCTTACCAGTCAATCCTCCTTTAGTGCCTGCTTTCTTTATTTTCGGTGACTCTTCTGTTGATTGTGGCACCAACAATTATCTCGGTACTTTTGCTCGTGCTGACCATAGTCCTTATGGTAGAGATTTTGATACTCATAAGCCAACTGGAAGGTTCTGTAATGGAAGAATCCCTGTTGATTATCTTGGTAAACACTTAGTTTTTAATCTTCACAAGAAAAAAAGCGAAATCTTGGGCCTTGTTTAATTATTTTGCTTTGAATGTCCTTTTTAGTGAAAAGAAGACTCCAATTCAGATGTTTGTTTTGCATTTCTTGATGGTTTTAACTTTTAAGCGTCTGCTATCTGGGTTTTTTTTTTTTTGGTGATTTTGCGTGTATTGCTCTTCTGTTTGATATCCAAGAAAGTGAGGGAAATTATCAAGAAAATGAGGACATTGGAGTGTCCTTTGTCTTTTTATTTACTGATTTTGAAGAGATGGAGATATCAACTGAATACAGATTCTGAGATATTTGGTCATTTATTTGTTTTTCTTTGATCAATTACTCTAGGCACTGTTAGTGAACAAGTCAAAAGAGCCTTAACTCCTGAATTTTCCTATCATTTCTTGCCAGCCAAACAGATTTTTCGCCTTTGTTGCTAAAACTGACTTTTCCAATATTGATTATGTTTACTTGTAAAGAAATTCTTTGTCTGGGCCAATAATAGATATTGGGAATCAGTAGTTTATGTATCTTGGTTTAGATTTCTCTTAGAGAAACAAGGCTGGTTTAGAATTTTTTTTCCTCATCAGTTCTTAACTATTGTCATTTATTTGATCAGCATTGCGCCTTGGGCTTCCCTTTGTACCAAGTTATCTTGGGCAGATGGGAACTGTCGAAGATATGATTAAAGGGGTGAATTATGCATCTGCTGGTGCTGGAGTTATATTCTCGAGCGGATCAGAATTGGTAAGCTCCTCGGTACTATGCCGAAAAGATCACAAATTCATTCAGTTACGCTTACACCTAATCAGCAATCATGTGATTTTGCCGCAGGGTCAGCGAATCTCCTTCACGCAGCAAATTCAGCAGTTCTCGGATACTTTACAGTTATTTATTTTGAACATGGGAGAGGCTGCTGCAAATGAGCTCATCTCGAACTCAGTCTTTTATATTTCCATTGGAGTCAATGATTACATACATTACTATTTGCGTAACGCATCCAATATACAAAACCTGTACCTACCATGGAGCTTCAACCAGTTCGTAGCAGCTTCAATAAGGCAGGAAATAAAGGTGACCTTTCTAGTTTTTTACTTTTCATATTTTGTTCTGTTCATGCAAGAAAGATATCTCTACTCAATAAATTGTGGTTTTATATATATATATATATATATATATATATATATATATATCATATTCTCTTTTAACAAGTCCTTAGAATTCAAGATGTTATTTATATCAGAAATTCCTAATTCTTGTATGTTTATGGAGCAGAACTTGTACAATATGAATGTCAGGAGAGTAATTCTCATGGGGCTGCCACCTATTGGCTGTGCTCCTTACTATTTGTGGAGGTACAACAGCAAGAATGGGGAGTGCATTGAGGAGATAAATGACATCATTCTAGAGTACAACTTTGTAATGAGATATATGATCGAGGAGCTAGGTCTGAAACTTCCCGATGCCAAAATCACCTTCTGTGATATGTATGAAGGTTCAATGGATATAATTAAGAACCACGAACTTTACGGTAAGGCATGTTACATTTTCCTCCCTTACGCTGCTGCAATGTATATAGAATTCACTAGTCTTGTGTGATGTTTTCACTCAGGTTTTAATGCCACTACTGACGCTTGCTGTGGGTTAGGAAAGTATAAGGGTTGGATCATGTGCTTGGCATCGGAAATTGCTTGCAGCAATGCAACCAACCATATCTGGTGGGACCAATACCATCCAACTGATGCAGTGAATGCCATCTTGGCAGACAATGTATGGAATGGTTTGCACACAAAAATGTGCTACCCCATGAACTTGGAGGACATGGTTGCTCCTAGAACCAAATAATCAGAGGCAGAAGTTAACAGTTGTTGAATTTTGTGGTCTACTGATCGAGCGTTTAGTCCTGGTATTTTCTGTGATGCTTATGCCCTGTGAACCTATAACTGACAAGAACGATGTGTAATATTCATGTAGATGAAGTACAGATAGAATAATGTGTAACATACATGTACATGAGGAGCTGAGATTGTGGAATGTAGGTAGTACAGATGTGATATTACTTAGAAACTTTGCCTTTAGATAGATATAGCTAAATTATCTTGAGATGATCTTTCAGCCAAAATAAAGAGGAAATGACGGCCCCGTTTCCTCTTTACGGTGATAAAACAGTCGCCAACCTAGAGGAAACACAGATAGGTAAAGTGGTCGGTTACAGCAAAGGAAGTCAGTATCAAAATCACACCTACTTTGACTTCATCATGTGGACATATTATGAAGATAAGGTTGAAAGATAGGAATACAAGGATTTTTTTTAACGAAACAAAGCTAGAATATCAAAATCCTAATTCTCATGTATGGACTGGTTAAAAACCATTCTTGATCTGCAGTGGATTTTCCATATACTACGTTCTCTTTTAAAAGTACATCCAAATTCCACGGAATCTGATAGATAGGAGCAAACTAAGATTAACATGGGTGAAAGGGAATTACTTCAAATATGGAATTGTCATGTTCTTTAGCAAGGATGGATTTCGAGTTGCGAATTCCTTCCACTCCTCTTGATCAATCTTTCCATCCCCATTTGAATCCACGTCCTCAAATGTCTAGGCAGACTCAAGGAAAAGGTTTCAATAATTTTGTGTACTTTACAACATGATGAAGAGATCAATTTAATTCTTTAATATCATGCAAACCTTACCTTGTCAATAATGGCTTCAACAATGTCATCTGAAAGCATCAATTCTGATTCATCTAAAAATGCCAATATCAGCACCTTGACCTTTCACCAGTTAAATGTTCCAAAGCATATCAATGTGTATTTTAGAAATCCAAAAGGAAGCGCTTCTACTTGAATTAGCGTGGTTCTATGCAGAATGAGAACATGTATGATGCAACTTATTTTGTTTGAAAACCATTGCCTGGATATGAAGATCTTCAAGTAAATATATTTTAGCCAAAAGAAGTTCTTCCAGTTAAAGGTATATTTAATCTTATCAAATTAATATGACGAGCAGCCTGTACTAATTTACTTCAGTCTTACTATCATGTCACTATTCTGCAAACTCGTTAGGAAATGAAAAACAATGATCTCAGATTCAGTCTTTAATGTTTACCTCATCGCGTTCGATGAAACCTGTCTCCCATATATCATATAGTTTAAATGCAACTGCCAGACCAGCACATCAAACTTTTAGCATAACTTTCAAATAAGAATGATAGCACATAATATGAGAGGGATTTCATACAAGCAGCTTTGTCTGATTGGGGTGCTTCTGGGTGGAAGACACTCAGGGATCGTACAAACTCCGCGAATTCTATGACTCCATCATGCTTGGAGTCAAGCAATTGGAAAATCTGGAGAATGTATAATTAATTAAGATACTGTTATCCATTAAAAAAAGAAATAGGCCAGTATAGGAATGATTGTAAGGAAATAGCAAGCTTACCCGGTCGGAAAAGAGACTTTGATTCTTGCTATTTCTGAATAACCCCAACTGAAACTCTTCCTAGATATTAATAAGAAGCCAGGTTCAGGGATTAAAAGAATATCAAGTAAGAACCTTTTAGTATAAGCTTTGATTGTTTCATTGAAATTGAAATTGAGAATAAGCCCACCTTTTTTATGTTAGATTGTGTTTCCCTCACAGATTGCATGCATTCAGCGTATGAAATTGTATGCATATAAAATTAAGAACTTACTTTGCTAATAAGCCCATCATCTTTTAAAGCACTGCTTAGTTTCCTGAATAGCTCATGCAAGGCTTCAATTTCAGCTTCATTGACTGCAAGAATATGAGCACAGAGGAGACAAATGACCGAACAATGCCTATCACCAAGAATCTGGCTAGTGGAGCGGAACCCAGAGAAGTAATTCCAATCTAAAAACAAGTATAAACGAAACTTACAGCAAGTCTCTGCTGCAAGAACTGCTGCGTCATCATATTTAAGTTGCTGCTTTGTGCAAATACATCCCATAAGGCTGGACTTTAATGTTAACAAATAAACTTCCTTCGACGAGAGAAAGTTATACGAACACAGCATCAGGCTTGCATCTGATTTCATGACTCTTTATTCCTGTTGTTCTTGGTAGACCCTGGAAAAGGGTCGTGATTATAAGTGGAAGTTGATGACACGACTCCCTAACGCTATTCATGGCCAGCGTAGGCTGAATGGACTAGTCAATGCTGCACACTATCAAATGCCAAAATGCTGGATTCTGATGCTTGATCATTGATACATAGTCTGCTTACTGAGACTTCTTGTCCCGTCATATCACCCCAAATTATTCAGTATAGACAGATCAGAGTGAAACACACCCTTCTGGACTTCAATTCTCTGGTACAGTACCACCGTCCACCAGTTTGGAATTTGGAATTTGGAATTTGTGCTAAGCAGATGAATTTATAGTAGCTTGCAAATCCTGGTTGAAATTGACTAGACTTCCTTCATAACTGATCATAATTTCTTTCTTCAATTTGAGTCAAGAATCTGGTTCCTCTTTCTGTACTTTCAAGAATGGAATTGTTCAGTTTACCAGTCCAGCAGAGGATAGAAGGTGGTTTTTAATCAATCCTTTCAACAACTAAAGCTAAATATCACTGGGATCTTTGTTATTCAAAATTTAGATTTACCTCTTGAAGCTTTTGAGAATTCTCTCCTTTTCATTTGATTTTGGAACCAGTGTACAGGTAAAAAGGCAAAAAACAGTATAGTTCTAACAGTCTAGAACAAAAATTTGTTGAAAGAATGTCTTAGAAAGCTGCAGAAGATCAAGAGACTTTGCTGATAAAGATCTCTGCTTGAAGACCAAGTTTTTAGGAATAAAATCTGATTATATTTGATTTGTTTGTTATGTAATTTTAAAATTTGATAGTCTTTATTTTAAACTAAAACTCTATCTTTATTCAAGAGTGTTCTGCAATCAATAAAATCATACTCCTTATTTTCTTTCGTTTTGCTATTTTTTTTTCTTCATGTTCTGCACTTAGTGTAAAACAATCAACAGAATTGATCGCCGGAAAATTGTCACAAGCCCATGTTTTAACATGGCTGTTTTTGGTTACGAACTCACACACGTTCCATTACCAACCACTGGAACTCGCAGATTGAAAGCTCAAAATTTGTTGTTAAAAATAGCAGAAAAGGTGTCCTTAAAGGAGCGTAGGTTCTTCCAGCATCTCCATGCTACTTTATGCACATAGTTCTATTCTGTCACTGTCAGTATTGTTTTTGGCATCTGGTGCGAGCAGAATTTTCATACTACATGTACATCATGTTATTTATAGTCTGGCACTTCATTTTCGAGCACAAATTAAGCTGGGAAATACTAGAGTTAATTGCCTGAAAAATGGAAACCAATCTTCGAAAAGTAAATAATGATGTTATATACTTCTAGGCCCCTATCTGGAAATATACAATTTAAAAGTTAAAACAAAAGGAATTTAAAATATGGAAATTCCTGCCATGCAATAGATTGTTCCTCCTGATGTACTCGATTTTAGGGGCAGGTTTTTAACCCCTAGGATCGCTAGCTTTCAACTGATAATCTCCCATCCCTCCTCTAACATGGAAGCTTGCGTATTTGCGTGGGTTTAGAACATCATCAACTTCAATAAAAAGAAAAACATGTGTACTTTAACACTGTCAAAATGAGTATCCATGATACTCAGGTTCAAAATAGTATTATTGGCCTCGATTTCCTGTCGGACACTGCTGGCTGAGTTGCTAAAATAGATGGGGTTAAGAAGTATGTTTTCCATGTAATCTTCAGTTCATCTTTCTCTACTTAGTAATATTGCAGACTACAGACTATAGGGTATAAATTTTATTCGGGATATAAAAATTTAGTTCGTGCGTGTAAACTAGCATAAAATACCTTATATGTCAAAAAAAAGAAAAAAAGAAACATATCTTATATCAATGATGTTGAAATAATTTATATTGAAGTTATTTTTATAACACCAAGATCAATATTTGAAGAGTGTTATTTTCTCTAATTACAAAGTAGTGGCTGCAAGGTTTTTAGTAAATATACTTTCATGACTAATATATATATTGTGTGGTATTTGTGGACTTTGTTTTATGATTTTATTTGAGATATATTAATTTTTATGTTTTAATTTTCAAAGATTTAATATCATTTTATTTTTTTTAAAGTAAAAACAAAAATGGAGTCGGGTTGGATATCCACGTGTCTAATGATGGATGTAGGTGTGCAAATACACTAAAAAAACCAGTCAAACCCGTTGTCTTCCCTACTGGTACGCCGATTAGCTCATACAAGGCGGGCATCCACAAGAGACTCTCTCTCTCTCTGAGATAATTATGACCCAAAAAAAAACTCATGAAATGATCTTCCAAGTTTGCCCTTGGAAGTGGCCGTTAACAATTAACAAAATCTTGGTTAAAGGACAAGTCTGGTAAACAAAAAAGACCCCGAATTACGCGGCCTTTTAAATGGCAGCATAGTGGCAAGTGGTTGGTTCCCGTAAGATTGAGAGACTTCTTGTAATAACTCCAAAGATTCATTCATGTGACAGTCTGAAGCAGAGTCGGAAACCACTACCATCCCCCACCTCTAAGGAGAGGAGACGAGAGGACATCGAAGAGCCATGAAAAAAACTCGACAAGGGTTCTCAGTCTCAAACGCCATTGCTTGTCAAAACAACAAAATCAAAAACGGTCATTCAAGAAGGAGAAGTTTGTATGAGCTGCGCTTCTCTTTGCTTTTCCTACTTTGTTATCTTCTCTTCTTGTTCTGCGCTAGACTTAGCATTGGTCTTGGAAATCAAGGTGATATTTATTTTCAGGGCTGATCTTTTTTGTTTTTGGTAGTTTTTCATGCTCCATTTTTCTTTCTTTCTTTCTTTTTGTTACAACCCATTATTTTGTTTTATATTTCTAGCAAATCCATTTTATTTGTCTTTTTATACGCATATTAATTGCCTAGAAAATTGATGGAAAAGATGAGGCCTTTGAGTTTCTGCTGTTTAGTTTCTATGATAATGAACCTGCTCATCACGACTTGCTTAAATGACCACATAATTGTGCAGGAACGTCAACTTAAGTTCTAGCACTTCTATGTTTAGGGTCTGTTCCTTCGAAGATTTGTTTTTCTCAATAGGGGTGCTAAATTGGCCATTTATTTTATGCATGATATTCAATTGACATATTGATTATGCGTTTTCAGGGAATTTGACTCTTGATGACAGTAGCATACCTTGTTCCAGTGATCTCAAAGATACTCTTTGCGGTGATACATATTCACGTGATGCCAATAGAAGCAATAATTGTACAAATGGAATTCTGCTAGGGGTCAATTTATCTACCAGCAATAACAATGCTACAGTTCATACCGCCTCAAGAAATCAGAGGTGCCCACTCCCAGAGACAAATAGATTAGAAGAAGTAATTTTGAGTGCTTTAGGGTATGGTTCTTCAGGGTTAATAATGAAGAATCCAGAAGAAGTGAAGGCAGTTAAACCAAAAGAACTACCTAGTGGGAGACTTCAGCATTTGACTTATCTCAACTTTGACGAGTTCCGGAACTTAACAAAACAAGAAAAAGGCAAAGTGATGCCCAAGCAGCTTGCTAACATCACCCACCGGCTTGAGCCTGATGGAAAAGAGTACAACTATGCCTCTGTGACTAAGGGTGCAAAGGTGCTTGTGTACAATAAGGAGGCCAAAGGAGCATGTAACATACTGGGGAAGGATCATGATAAGTACCTGAGAAACCCTTGTCTCACGAGAGAGAAGTTTGTTGTGATTGAGCTTTCAGAGGAGACACTGGTTGATGTCGTTAAAATAGCAAATTTCGAACATTATTCCTCCAATTTCAAGGATTTTGAACTGTCAGGAAGTTTGACCTATCCAACTAGAACTTGGACACAATTGGGAAATTTTGTGGCTGCAAATGTGAAGCACATTCAAGATTTTAAGCTGCCTGAACCCAAATGGGTGAGGTATTTGAAGTTGAATTTACTAAGTCATTACGGGTCAGAATTTTACTGCACGTTGAGTGTTGTTGAGGTATATGGAGTAGATGCAATTGAGCAGATGCTTGAAGATTTCTTTGTTCCATCCGAAGAACCTCTTCCCAATGAATTGCCAGAGCCTAATTCAACTGCAGCCCCACCTTCAAAGCCAGAATTAAGTCTGGCTGACAAGGAAGATAGTGGGAAAGTTCACAACGGGAGTGATAATGCTGGTATGGAGACAGAGAACATACATGGTATTCAACAATCCAATAACGGTGTGAAGAAGAATCCTGAGAGTATAAACATGATTGCTAATCCTGTAACTGGAGCTAGACAGCTTTTAATTAGCAGAAAACCAGGTGACACTGTTCTAAAGATCTTGATGCAGAAGGTGAAGTCGCTTGAACTAAGTTTAACTATGCTCGAGGAGTATATCAAAGAAATGAATCAGAGAAAAGGAGATATTCTGCCAAAGCTTGATCAAGAGCTATTCAGGATTTCATTGCTTGTGGAGAAGAGCAGAACAGAAATTAGAGATCTCATGGAATGGAAGGAGAACACGGTACTGCTCAACTTCCAAAATTTTCAAAGAGAAGGAATTTCTGCGATTGCCTAACCCTCGTTTTGTTTCTCATTTTCAGGATAAAGTGCTCATGGAGTTCGAATCATGGAAAGCTGGTGTTTCATCTAGTATGGATGCAATGGTTAGAGAAAATACAAGGCTAAGGTGGGAAACATCTATCTTATAGTCAAAATTCATGAACATCTTTTCAAATATTTTGGTTATTATATCTCCTGAATGTCTGCTATCTCTGATTGATTCAGGTTGTCTTACCTAATCCATTTTCCAAAGGGAAAAACACATCAAGCATTTTCTTTTACATGCTATGCTGTTCCCTGTTTATATAATCCTTCGTACTTTGACCATCTAGATGATAATCTACAATAGTTTGCCAATCCTCTACTTTTAGTATTATGTTGCTTTTAGATCATGTTTTATAAATTTTTACCATTTATTCACTGACTAGCTTTCCCATTTGTTTCACCCCCTCTCTTTCCTTTCACAGATTGGACGTTGAAAAGGTTGCAAACGATCAAGCAAATCTGGAAAGTAAAGAACTCGCAGTGCTAGCCAGGAGTCTTGTTTTTGTGTGCTTTTCAATTGCCATGCTGGTTTCTGCAAAAGTTTCAAAATTCTTAAGAGCAGCATCATGTTTGGGGAAGGCATGCCGGACTAGAAGAGGTTGGATAATGATACTAGTTAGCAGCACTATGATAATATTCGTTACACTACTCTCCAGCTAGTCCCTTCTTCGTAGCTTGAGAACCGGTAGGTAGAGCTTCGATTTTTTTTCCTGGAGCATCAGAGTCCGCTAATGCAATGCTTCGGGGTTGTGATATCAACGGAACCATAACAATATTCATTTTCTTGCTGTGCACGTACTCGTAGTCTTCACTTTTGTAGCTCTAGAAAATCAGATACTTCGTTGATATTTGGCTTTTGCCTCTTCGTACGTAACTGTAGCTTTTACATCAATGTAAAGCATGCTGTTATTATCTTTTCTTGTTTCTTTAATCTTGAATGAAGTTATGGTAGTGAATAATGTCACATTTTTCTTTGATTTCTTCAAAATGCCATGCGTAAGAACAAGAATAGAGACGTCAAAGGACGTCGTCTAGAGCAAAAAAACTCGTATTTTTTCCTTAAAACAGTGATGGTGTGCTTCACGATATTTTTAGCACGAAAAACACGAATGGACGCGGTCACGGGAGGTGTAGTAACTTCATGACATCGTGGTATATCTCTCTCTCTTTATTAAATAACGCTAGTTTGATTCTACGCCCTATGCTGTGGGATATATAGTAATGTTCCTTTTTCAATGCAAGAAAAAAAAAAAGTGTGGGCATTATCTTTAACTATAAAGTTGATAGATATAATTAATAAAATAATTTGATAATTATATATGTAAATAAATTATAACAAATATGTTACTTTCAATCAAAAGATTAAGTTGGGAAGCTAAATAAAATGTTATTTTTTAAATAAAAAATAGATTATTTATTTTAATTTGAAATTAAATCTTTAAAATTTTAATTAGTTTAAATCAATAAAATAAAATTTTATTTTGCTATAACGGAGAGCCTTCATTGTCATGTATTATTGATAATATTACTTTCGTTATGACGACCACGAAAAACTACTTTCAAAGCTTGGTGATTACTGCACAATATTATGGTATATCTAACTTGTTAGTATGGCATTAAATCATTTTTTCCTTCATGTGTCTAATATAGTTCATGATTTGATAAAAAAAGAAAGGTCAAATATTTATTTCAAATTCAAATTTAATTTTCAAAGATTTTAAATTCATAACATTTATTATGTAAAGGATTTAAAATTTTGAATTTCAAAAATTATTTTGTTAATGTAAAACTTAAAAATTACAACATTCTTAAATAATATACGAAAATAGTTTAAGGATTGTAAATGACTTTGTATTTGCTTTGAAGATAAGGATTGTAAGTGAGGTTTTTGAGATTGTATTTTAGAGTTATTTTTAAAATTGATTTTTTATTTAAAAATATATTAAAATAAATTTATTTATATTTTTTTAGTTTAGACATAGCATATTAAAATCATTAAAATGGAGTGGAAAAAACTTAATTTAATACTTTTTTTAAATCAAAAACACTTCTAAAAAATATCTAAAATCAAAAATAGAAATTGTATTAAACACCCCCTGTGTTTGTTCTTACAGTTTATTGTGGGGTTGTAGTTGAATTGGCAGGAAGAAAAACTTTTGGTATTTTCTAATTTTTAGTAAATTTATATTAATGGTTTATCAACAAAATAATAATTATAAGTTTGATGAAAAAGCTGTAAGGAAAATCTTGTATTTAAAATATAATAATAATCTTATAAATATTTTGAATTATTTTGTTCACTTTATGTCGAAGATTGACTTGATTAGTTTGTTTTACATTTTATTGTGCGGTTGCAGCTGAATCGATTTAATTTTTTTTAAACTCTTTTCTAATTTTTTTATAAAGTTATAATATTAATTTAACAATAAAGTAGTAATTATAAGTTTGATGAAAACAATATTGTAATATTAAAATTGTAATGGCTATTTAGTTATTATTTTATATAAAAGGGTAATTTTGTAAGTATATTGAACTATTTTGTTAAAAAAAAGTTTCATAATTGTAATGTTCAAAACTATAAAGATAAAATAAAAAAAATAATTAAACTATTAGAAAATCAGGTAATTGTTTTTTAATTTAAAACTTAACGCAGACTAAAGACCGAGTTAGCAGGCCACCGAGTTTTTTCCTCAAAATCCTACAAAATAGAAAATATATTAGTTATTTAGCACAAGAAATCAACTGTAATATCATTTGAATCTATTATTAATTACCCGTATACCACTAGTAACGCACCCACTCCCACGCGATCGAGTTTCTCCCAGTCAGTTGACTCACACGAGTCGCGACTCACAACGACCTCCCTCCCTCCCTCCCTCCCTCACTCTCTACTCTGCAACAAAAGAGTTCGACGACTCCGTTTCTTCTAGGGTTTCCATGAAAAACCAAGACGACACCACCCTCTCAAATAAAACGGCACTGATTTTTAGAAAAATACGGTTTCATGTTCTTCATTTGTGAAATCTCACTCGCTTTCATGTCTTGTAAATGGAGATTACTGCCTTTAATTTCACTCTCTCTGAATCTTTCCTCATAGCCTCATCTCTTACCCTCCTCTCTCTCTCACTTGCTCTCCTCACTCTCCGATCAAAATCTCCCAAGTCGAAACTCACCGTCCGTTCCTCCACGTCAGCAGCATCAACATCCAAGACGAGAACCTGCAGGTGTTGCTGTTCTTGTATCGGTGAGATTGGAAGTGATAATAGTAAGGATTCTGTTACGGCGGAGAAGTACGTGAACGGTGTTGGTGCGGCGGAGGATATGGTGGTGGATAAGCAGACCGGAGCTTCGATGATGGAGCAGTTAGTACCGGAGATTACAACGCACGCGCTTAGTTATTTGGATTATCCAAGTTTGTGTAGGTTGTCGATGACTAATTCGTTGATGCGTAAAGCTGCTAATGATGATAATGCGTGGAAGGCGCTGTATCATAAGGTTTTAATTTTTGTTAATTTTTAGATTGTTCAGTTAATTTTATTATTGATTATAGATTTTAAGTGCATTTATTGTTGTGCTGTGGAATACGCTGCATTTTGGCGTGAAATTTTTTTGTTCTTAAATTTTTGGGAGCGGCTGTGATTGTGATTGTGATTGTG
>Ga0325411_1006260_pt1 | contig 13095 bp, 12 predicted proteins | sample PopdelMetagenome_13_FD_206181 | JGI IMG/M metagenome (GOLD analysis project Ga0325411, IMG submission 206181) | Populus deltoides microbial communities from Bellville, Georgia, United States - Xylem-PdIQD-R4 | ecosystem: Host-associated > Plants > Phyllosphere > Stem > Wood/Secondary xylem... | reverse complement strand
AATAAAGCTTGTTTCACGTGGAAAAGCATTGCCTAACGATCCAGATTGCTTGCCCTTGATTAGAAATGGCTTGATTAGGCACGTATCATAGGCTTTGGCTATTGGTTATGAAGAAAAGGATATTTGTAGGCCCAAAAGGTGTTTAAGGGATTTCAAGACTAAGGATCAATTGTGCTTGTTTCCTGACCTTTTGTCATTTAAATTTATTTCCAAAATGGTTTATCGTGCCCCCCAGTGTTGGGCTTGGGCTTTTTCTCTTTGTTTTTTTTTCTTTCTTCATTTGGTTGAGCATCATCATATCAATTACTTTGGAAAACGCAAATCTTTTGGACCCTTTGGATTTTCTTCATGCCCCCCAACTTTGTTGAGGCACCTTTGATTATTGAGAATTTTTTTTGCACTTGCCCCCCAGTATGGGGGTGTGATCCTAGCCAAGGTTCTTTTCAAAAAAATGTTACTAGGCTCAAAAGGAGACTGCAAAGGATATATCTTAACCTCGTGAAAGGATTAATTGAATTTTCCAAACTTGTTTGTTTGGACAAACACCACTATAGTTTATGTCTTGTACTTTGAATTCCCCAAAATCCTTGTGAACATGTGAGATCATGCATGGTTTTGAAAACACAACGAAGATTTCTTGGTGCAATGGTTTCGTGAGTAAAGTGTGTGATTGTGTAGGTATGAAACAATCACAAAAATATAGGCACGTCATGAACACGGTCAGAGTAATGATGGTCTCCATATCCTATCCGAGTCTTCTGCCATGCCAATTCCTCAAGCTTTTTGGTCTCTTTGCCTCTCCGCGACTGCCGATCTGTGGCATCGTTGTTTGGGTCATCCAACCCCTCGCATTTTAAATTTGTTAGTTTCCAACAATAAAATAGTATGACCTTCTAGATGTTCTCTTACTCATTATCAAGCTTATCCATTAGGTAAGTCGTTGCGACCTACGAGTTACAAAACTACTACTCCACTTGATTTAATATTTAGTGATGTTTGGGGTTTTGCCCCTATTTTTTCTTCTGATGGCTTCCGCTACTTTGTTATATTTATGTATACTCATACCAAACATTTATGGTATTACCCTCTTGTTTCCAAATCAGATGTGTTTTCCATCTTTCATCATTTTCAAACACTTGTTGAGCGTCAGCTTTCACGTAAGACTAAATCTATTCAAACTGATTGGGGTGGTGAATATCGTAAGTTAAATCAATTATTTCAGACCATTTGTATTCATCACCGGTTAATCTGTCCTCGTACTCATGAACAAAATGGCACCGTTGAGCGTCATCATCGGCATATTGTCGAAACTGACCTCACTCTTTTAGGCCAATGTACTGCACCATTACAAATTTTAAACTATGCTTTTGAATCATCGGTATATCTTATTAATCGCATGCCTACTCTTGTTCTCCAAAATAAATCTCTATTTGAGTGTTTGTTTCGTCGTACTCTTGATTTTAATTTTCTACGTACATTTGGGTGCCTTTGTTTTTCCTTTTTGCATCCTTATTGTCGCACCCTCGCTGGCGGAGCGCGGCGTCGCGGCGATCCTCGATTGATTTCGGGGTCTTTTGTTTTTGTGAATAAAGGAGTCGCCACCTAGTATTATGGTCACTAGGAAACCTAACTGGTCTTTCAGAGATTCTAAGGCAAGGGACTGGTTGCGTAAAGGGAAGGTATTAGCACCCCTAGTACGCCCTACCTAAGGTAAGCTGCTTGGTGTTTGGTTTGTCTTATAATTGCTATGGTGTTGGTGTTTTCTAATCCCATCAGTTTTCTAGGTTTTGATTCAAACTAAAATTATTAGGATAGAAATCCAAGGAAGTTCCATGTGCTTTAAAAGCTCATTTTCCCCTTAGTTTTTCAAGAGTTTGCGACTAGTAAATCGCAAGGAGGAGGGACAAAAAAATTAGAAATCTAGGGTGCTTTAAAAACCTATTTTTTTGTCTTAGTGTTTTATACTCTCACGGCTCGTAAACCGTGGAATAAAAAATTGAAATGTCCTTGATTATAATCAAGGCTTCTTTCAAGGATTTGTGCGGATTTATTACTCCCAATAATATTTTGGATATTCGTCCTTTAAGGATTTCTTTATCCAAACATTAGCGGTGAATAATAGATGAATTCCTCCCAAAATAAGATTTTTGTATTTTTTGGAATATTGGCCAATACTCTTTGGAGTTTTACAAACATGTTGTAAAATCCAGAAATGCAAGAAAACAATTTTTGGTGTTTAAGAAATCAATGCGAAAACACATTTTCAAAACTTCAAATATTGGTTTTTTTATATATAAAAAAACGTTCAAAACATGTTAGGGTATTGGCCGTATGCAACACACAAGAAAATATATTTTTTTGTTTTTTTCAGAAACATGAATAACACGATTACACAAACATCACAAAAAAAAATATTCACCTATTCCAAAATCCACAAGAAGCTTAAAACAATTCATCTCCAATAAACAAGGCTGGCACACCAATTTAAACTTGAAACGAGAACAAATCTGACCCATCATTCTCTAAAATAAAACACAAGTCAGTGTGCACAAAACATAAAAACAAAGTTCTGAAACTAAAACCCATAACAGGAATTGTGACTCACCACTCATCCTTTACCTGATCTTGATAAAAAAATTGTCATGCGCATTTCACACAAAAGAAGAGAACATATAGGAAATGCTAAGACTAAAAAAAAACATGCCTGCTATCTCATTTTTTTAACAATAAACAGAGAGGAAAAGTGTGACCCGGAACCTGCCGAAACAAAAAAAACACAAAGTCCCTTAACTGAAAAGTACCCTCCCTCATGTTTTTCTTTTACTTTCTCCTCTGAGTAAAAACACGCCTATAAGCCACAACATTTCCTATGCAACATTCTGTGGCCGGATGACACTCAAGCAGACGGAGGAAAGGGACAATGAAGACCTTTAAAAACTCACAGTCCCTCACAGCAATAGAACAAGAAAAGGAGCACGCAGCTTTAACGTCAACAATAATTCGACTCAAAATCAGGGAAAAAACAACGAGCAGGCATGGTACCTGCAGATCTTACTCTCTGTTTTCTTTTGTGCTTCTGCTCCGTCTTTTCTTTCTCTCTTTCACGTTCCAGTGAAGGCTTTTTAGTATCAAAGAAAAGCCTCCTTTCTTTCTCCTTGTTTTGCCTCCGTCTCCCTTTTTCCTTCTGTTTCTTCTGTTATCTGCACTATCCTCTCTTGTGTTTTTTTCTTGTCTTTCTTTTTTCTCCTTTCTGTCCTCGCCTCTTTAGGTCAGCAGAGGCAGCGTATATAGACATACACCCCCCTTGTTAGGAAACATTCAATGCATTAATCTAGGATAACAATCCCAGCTGATTTGCAGCCAAATAATACAAATGAGGAAACTTCAATATTCTCATTGATTATGTGCTGATTCTAGTGATTTCTTTCCAACATTAACACATCATCCAAGCCATCTATGTTAGGGTTAAAATTCCAGCCATTAGATGATGGTGAGGTTCTTCTCTTTATGGCATTTTGCAGCTGTCAAAAGCTGCTGTTTCCTATGAATTATAGTTGCACAAAAACGTGATCTGCAGCTCCAAAATCAAACGAGATAATCATGGAAACTAGCAGGAAGTTGTGGAGAAAAGGAAATAAATCAGACAGGGAGGGTTGTGCAGCGAAAAAGGAAAGAAATCAGATGGGGAGGGGTGCATGCTGCAAAGTCTTATTTCCTTATTCGGTGCGGTAGAAATCCCGTCATTTTATGATGATCCAGTTCCAACCAATTTCCTTCTGATTTCATCTTCAATTGAATCCCTTATTTTATCACTTTTCAATTCAGTCCTGGGTCCAAAAAAAATCCTTCGAATCAGGCCTGCGAACTAGGGCAAAAATCCTTTTCGCGGCAGGAATCCCTGCTTTCACACTAAATATTCAAACGGGAATATCTTGAGCTTCTGATATTGAAATCAAGAGATTCAAAAGCCTAGATTCATCTACGCGTCTAAGACTAAAACTTTGATGAAGAAGTCGAAGTGAGATAAAATCTTTTTACAGAACAGAAACTGGCAGTAATCTAGTTGGTCAAAAGGAATCTCCGGGTCTAACTCAAAAACTAACGAATGCCGAGAATCCTGATATGACTGAGAGTATGAACTAAGAACGAAAATCAAAAACTAGGCCAAAAATAGAGTCTCTTTAGTGCAGACTCGGGTCAATATCCTTCTCGCGGCAGAATTCTCTGCCTTCACGTTAGATATTCAAACGGGAACATCTTAGGCCTCTGATATCGAAATCAAGTGATTCAAAAGCCCAAATTCATCTACACGTCTAGGACTACAACTTTGATGAAGGAGTCGAAGTGAGATAAAATCTTTTTACATAACAGAAACTGGTAGTAATCTAGTTGGTCAAAAAGGTTCTTGATCTGACAATACTGAGCATCCAAATCTAAATGAGAATCTGCTCTAAGAACAATGATCCCTAGGACCTAATAAAGGTGTACGTCAATTTTTCAACATGTAATGAGTGACAGAATATACCTAGGATGGTCAGATATCGTATGAAACTGGGTCAGAATCAGAGCCTAAGTTGGAACAAAAAAACGCGACAGCAGCAGAACTATTTTTTTGGTGCAAATTCTGAGGGATTTATTCAACCTTAAAGACCAGATAAAAAAGAATGAATTTAGCATTATGAAGACTCCTGATCAACGTAAGAAAACCTGATGATTTTGGTAGTAAAGGGGAAGGATAAAAAAAAAGAGTAGAAAACAGCTCAAACAAGGTTTCAAAAAACAAAATTATTTCTTTCTGTGCTTTTGTCAATCTTCTGGCGTATATGAGCTAAACTTCTACACTCTGTTCAAAAGAGGTATACACCGTCTCCAGCACGTGGGGTCCAAAATTGAGTAACAACACTTATCATGCTCACAAATTGGATTTCCATTCCTTTTCACATGTGTTCTTAGGGTATAACTCATCTCATCTTGGTTATCACTGTCTTGATTTAGCATGTCAACGTATTTATGTCTCCCGTTATGGTCGTTTTCATGAAGATGTCATTTCTTTTGTGAATTCTGAACAGATAACACATACATCAGTACCCTGCACACAACCTACACACCTCCTACCCTTGAATCCTCCCTAACGTTTTTAGCCTACTACTTCACAATCTTGCCAAACCAGCACCCCTGTCATGCCATCAGCTGCACCCCAACAGACCCCCCACTTGCCCATAAATTTTGCAACCACTTCCTTGCCGCCCAGCTTTGCTATACTATCACCATTTGCTTGTTTTTCCAATGATCGTTATGCAAGAACATGTTCTCAAATAACAGATGTTCATGTTTCCAGGTTTGCTGCTGCAGAATAGACCAGTTATGTAGTAGGTTCGCTGGCGTCTCCGGTGTTGACCAGTCCCTCCACAGACTCTCCAGCCGGCCTACAACTCTGTGTAGATCTCTCCTCATATCCTCTCCAGCAACTTCCAGGTACAGGCTCGTCTCCTCCACGACCAACTACTTGTTAACATCACATGGTGCTCCGTCCTAGGCAACCAAAGACAGCACTGTCCACAACAACAACTACCACCTATGCTGCTTCCATCAATCGGGTAGTATCTCCTCCTACTCATGAACTGATTGTTTTTAATGATGCTAACATGTATGAGGCGTGGCATGGTGCTATATGCGAGGCAATTCAGGCCTTACGTGCTAACAAAACTCAGACCTTGGTGTCGTTTCACCCTTTGATGAATGTTGTTGGTAATCGGTTGGTGTACAAGCTTAAACGCAGAGTTTATAGTAGCATTGAGAGGTATAAGGCGCGCCTAGTTGCTAAAGGTTTCAGCCAGCAAGAAGGTATTGATTACTTTGAACCTTTAGTCTTGTTATCAAGCAGGCGACCGTCAGATTAGTCTTCTCCATTGTTGTCTCGTGTGATTGGCAAATTCATCAGCTTGATATCCATAATGTTTTTCCCAATATCGTTCTTGACAAAGAAGTCTACATGAAACAACCTACATGTTTTGTTGATTCTGCTCTCCCCTCTCATGTGTGTAGATTGCATTAGTCTCTATATGGTTTAAAACAGGCTCTGCGGGCTTGGTACATTCGTCTGAATGATTTTTTGCTATCAATTGGTTTTTGTGTCTCTATACCTCATTATTTATCTTCTCTGTTGGTATCGATATTTGTTATTTTCTAGTCTATGTTGATGATATTATGTTTATGGGTAGCAACTCTCTTCTGTTTTAACGCCTCATACAGTTGCTGAGCTTAGAATTTAAGCTTCGTGACTTTGGTACTATTCATTATTTTTTAGGTATTAAGGTTCAGTGTACTGGCATGGGTCTTATGCCATGATAGCATAAATATACACTTGACATCCTCACTCGGGCTGGTATGATATCTTGCAAACCTGTTGATACTCCTATCTCTACATCCAAAGTTATCATGCTACCAGATCCTTTATTTTCTGATGCTACATGCTTTTATCAAATTATGGGTGCTCTTCAATATCTCACATTACGAGACCAGATATTTACTTTGTTGTTAATAGAGTCTGTCAGTTTATGCATCTTCATACAGATTCTCTTTGGGTTGTCGTTAAATGCATTTTGTGTTATCTTAAGGGTATGACAACGCATGACCTACATATTACCCGTAGTTCTTCATTTGCATTACATGGCTTTAGAGATGTAGATGGGACAAGTAGTATTGATGATAGAAAATCTACGGGTGATTATCTTGTGTTTTTTGGTCAAGCGTCGATTTCGTGGAAATCAGGTAAGCAACGTACAATTGTTCGCTCCTCTACTGAAGCTGAGTACAAAGCCTTAGCAGATGACACCGCTGAGGTTATCTGGCTTTAGTAATTATTAACAGATCTTTAGATTCCATCTATTTCTCCTCCTAACATTCTGTGTGATAATTTTGGTGCCACTTATTTATCTGCGAATCCTATTTTTCATGCTCGCACAAAACATGTTAAGGTTGATTATCATTTTGTCCGAGATTCAAAGAAGAAGATTCAGATTCATTTTATTTCCTCTTACGATCAACTTACAAATGTCTTTACTAAGTCGTTTCCTACTGCTTCATTTATTGCCTTTTGTTTCAAGCTTCGGGTTGATCCTCCCCCTCAGCTTGAGGGGGCATAATATAGAATGTATACTATATAGAAAATATTATAGGCACTACTCTAGTATTGTATTCTCTATCTTAACTATTGTATATTGCCCTACACATATAAATAGAAAAGGATTGGCTAAACCAAAGGTCAAGCCTCCTAATTATTCTCAACTGGGCCTAATATGAAGGACCCATTTCCATTATTGCTCTTTTCTGGTTCTGGTTGAAACCTAAACTCTTTGTCAAGAGCTGGAGCACTTTTTTTTTGTTGAAATAGGTCTGATGTTTCTAGGCTCCATTAATTTTGGTTGAAAATGAAAGATCATTTAATTTTTTTTAGGATGATTCATACAAGTTTGTCTGGGTCAAGGAAGACATAACTTGAGGTCTTTTCCACAAGAGTAGTTTTTTTTCTCTTTTTTTACTGATGAGACGAAGTAAAAGTAAAGGAAAAAGTAAAAACAATTAAGGTTACAAATAAAAGATTTGTTTTTGCGCTACACCCTTACTGTTGGATGAAACATTTTTTTGTGTCATCACATATCTCGAGAAGGCTACATAAGTGCTACATTGAGTACTAGTCGTCGTTTCATTCCCCAAGGCGAACCTCTTACCCATAGAAAGAATCCACCTAGACTTGAGGATCCCAAAGGTGCTAGGAGGGATGCATAAAGATCTTATGGGAAAGATAAAAAGGTTCTCACCTGCTACGTACAAAGACTTTTGAAAACTTTGCGTATAATATCCAAAGATTTAAGGGGCTACTGATAGATCATCATTTATTGCTTTTTTTCATTTGTTTGAAACTGCCCTGCAAATGGCTGACCATAAAAGGGTTATGATCCATTGTCCCTGGTCTTAGCCAAGTGCTAAGCCCAGATGCCTATCAGTTTGCCGAGTTGCCAAACCCATCGTCCCTAGGTTCAACCAAGTGTTGAGCCTAGAGGCCCTTTGATGGAACAAATATATTTTATCCTGATAGGACTGTAGGTCATAGATATTTTATCTTGATTGAAAAGTAGATTAAAGATATTTTATACTAATGGATTAGAGCTATTTTATCATGATGGGACATAGATATTTTGTGGACAAACCAACCTTTTCCCTATAAGGAAGAAAAGCATCCGGGGGGCTATGAAAGGAGGAAAAAGAGATGATCGTGTAAGGTTTAATTTTTTTTCTCTTTTCTTTAACAATGACAATTATTTCTTGAAGAAAAAACCTTTTCTTAAAGAGATAATTGAACTTTCCCTAAACCGATTCTAATTTAATCATCAAAGAGTCCTTAATATAAATAAAATGGAGCCTTTTGCATGTAACAACGATGATCTACCTGTTCTTTTACCATGGAAGGCTGGGTTAAATTGTCAGAACTAGAATATTAATGGCTTTACCACAAATTCGGGCCCAACCTTCAAGCTCAAGGGAAAAAATAGGACCTCATCACGAGGGAAACCTCTTTCCTCTAATAATTTCTTCCATTCTTGATCAGCTCCCTCCTTCCCACCTGTGGAGTGTGCAAACATCACTAAATCCATTACCATTGTTATCATTATATTATTTTCTACCATCAAAGATTGTGGTGGAGCAATATAGGAGAATGTGCTTCTAACTCCTTAAGTTAGAAGTTCAATTCTCACCATTGAAAATGTTCTTTTTCTTCATGTAATATTGCATATTGATTGTTAATAGATTCAAAAAGTCTAGTTCTTGGAATCGATCCAAGGTCAGGGGTGATCGGGCGCTAACCTAGCTCTGTGAGTGGTGGATCGAGTCTCAGTTACGTAAAGACTAATCCAAAAATACCTCCTTTACTATAAAACATATATATAATCATCTAGTTTCTATAGATTACAACCACAAGCGACCATCATAATTGTCGCACGGGTGCGGCATCGCGGCGAAAATATAAGTCCCACTTTAAATCTAAAATATAAACCTATTTGGCAAATATGGGGAGACAAGAAATTCTTGTCTTTTATTAGTGTGAAATGGAATGGGAGTCGCCACCTAGTATTTTGGTCACAAGAAACCCTAACTGGTCTCAGAGATCGGGTACGAGAACTAGTTGCGTAAAGGGAAGGTATTAGCACCCCAAATACGCCTTACCTAAGGTAAGCTGCATTGTTTGATTGTCTGATAAAAAGCTAAGGTGTTATCGTATTTCTAGTTGTCGGTCTGTCTATGGTTTAAGAAAAGTCCTCCTAAGTAAGGAGGTTTTTATCTTATCGGGTAAAAACCTAACCGTTCTAACGTCTATAGAAAAAATATATATATTAATATCAGGAATACGTTTTACGTATAAATTCGTAATTCCCAATACTAAAGGAAGACAAAAAGATTTTTTTAGAATTTTTAAAATATTGGTCTAGTTCTCGTGGTTCTAACAAACTTGTTGTTAAAACCAAAGTGCATGCTAATACATATATATTTTTTTTGTTATATGAAAATATGATGTGATGATTTTATTTTTTTTGTTAATTTTGGAGAGACGAGGCCGTATGCATTAAAACGAAAAACATTTTTTTTATGTATTTCTTTTTATGTTTTGACGAAAACCGGGTATTTTAATACTGGATTTGTATCTTTACGGTATAAAAATATAAACCAATATTAGGCAATTTTGATGAAAATATGCCGAAAAATCAACCATATTTTTTAAGGATCTTTCAGATTTTCTGAAAGCAAAAACACATTTTTTTCACAACTTTTCGATGTTTTTGATACTGGATTTGTATCTTTACAGTATAAAAATACAAACCAATATTAAACCATTTTTTGATAAAAATATGCAGGAAAATCAACAATATTTTCAAGGATTTTTTTAATTAATTTTTTTGATATATATCTATATAAAAATAATATATAAAACATTATAATAAATAATAAATAATGTTAGGTGGGCTAGGTTGGGCCGGCCCAGCTAACTGGGCTGGACTCGGCCCAAAAAAGGGGTGGGCCGATCTCGGCCCATCAGGGATTTGGGCCAATCTCGACCTAACAAAGTCTTCTATTTCTGTCTGGGCCAGACCTGGCCCAGACAGCCGGGCTGACTCCGGCCCACAAACACATCTGAAATGGGCCAGAACCAGCCTGGCCCAGTGAAAGGAACCCATCAGTGCTGGGCCAGAACCGGCCTGGCCTAGCATTGGAAAATCAACCAGTGGGGGGAATTATTTTCCCCCCATCCTCTTGCATGCAGAACGAACGTTCTCATGCAGGAGGAAAATGCAGAAAACCAAAAGAAGTAAAGGGGGAAGAAAAGTGTACCTGATGCGGAGGAGGCGATGCCCTACTGATTGAACTGTTTTGCTGGTGGCGCTGTGGTGGCTTCGCTGGCGGCGCTGTGGTGGAGGCCGGTGGCAGTGTCGTGGCTCACGAACGACAGCTCCAAGCAATAACTTTGTTGTTTCAAGCAGTGGAGAAGGCGGCTCTTGTTCTTCCCCTCTCCTCCGTTCTCCTCCTCTTCTTCTGCTGCGTTTCCTTTTCCCTTTGTTCTGGTTTAGGTGATGTTTCTTTCCAAGACCCGACCTCGTCAGCACCCTTTTTTGTCTAACCCTCACGGTCCACTCTCTTTTACCTCTAACTGTCCCTCTCGGTCAGTTCTTTCTTTTCCCTTTCGGTTCATTTTCCCTCTTTTCCTTTTGTTAATTCTCTCTGCCTCTCCCCCTTTTTCTCCCTCTCTCGTCCTCTCGCGTGCTGGCGTTGTGGTGGAGTATTTATAGGGCAAAAGGGAGCGGGGGCGTCCCTATTGCCACCTTATAGCAGCGCCTGGGGAGCAGGGCTTTGCTGCCCTGCCACAGCACCGGGTTGGCTGGCCAATGGGTGGGGCTGGCAGGGCGCGACTTCCTTGGTTTCATCATGATAGTGCATGGGGGGGGGGGCGGCTTTGGCAGGCAGGTGGCATGTTGGGTTCAACAAGGAAAGAAGAAAAAAAATTACCTTCCCCTGCTGCACGTCCGGGGGAAGGAGAAAGGGGAACAGTGTCGTTCAAAACGACACTGTTCTGCACCTTTTTTTTTTTACATGCAACGGCGTCGTTTTATGAAAAACGCGCCATTTCATTTAAAGGTGGCGCCAACATCCTTTTTTCAAATTAGTCCTTAATTTATCCTTTATTCTTTTAAGTCTCACAATGTAAATTTTGATTTTAAGAAATAATTCAATTGTATCCCTACAAATTTCGGTATCCGCCCCTATAGTTGGCCGCGTTTTCCACTTTGATCCTTGGCCTCTGATTTATGTAATTGGACCCCCAATTGATCAATAAACTTCTAATTTCTTCAATTTGGCCCCTGATGTTGTTAATTACAGCCCCTATATTTACGCGCCTTTTTCAATTTGGTCCTTGGTTTCGGATTTTCTTAATTAAGTCCCTAATTGACCATTAAACTTCAATAATTATGCAATTGAACCCCTAATTTAACCAAATCAACTCTCAAAAATTATAAATTGACCCCAGAACTTTAATTTCTTTCAATTAAAACTCAAATTGACTTAAAAATCAATTTTCCTTGCAATCAAACCCTCTATAAATTCAATTAAACCCTCAATAAAATCCAATTAAGTCCATAAACATCCAATTTTGGACTTTTCTCTTCAAATTAAATTTTCTTTTCCCACAAGGCTCTCATCATTCAAGTATATACTGTGAAAAATTTCAATCCTAGTATTTTGAACCTCCTTAATCATTTTTTCTGATCCTTTTCTGAGCGCTCCATCCTTCTATTATTTTTCTAATTTCTTCTGGCTATATATTTATATTTTTATTTTTATTTTTGTGTGGGGACCCAAAAATGGGTTAGAACAATAATCAATAATTTATTATAAAGCTTTAAGAATCTATGAATACAGTTTAGGGAAAGGCGTTACATGGGTCGGATTATTATGCCTAATATTATTATTGACTGCTGCATCGCAGGCGTAGTTTACTTATTTAAGATATTATTATGACTATAACAAATTGATATTTCACTCTGGATCTGGATAAGCTTCGATAATTGATTCGAAAGCTGGGATCTTGATGATTTTATAGCGAGAGAAGCCTCCTTCCTCTAATAATTTCTTCCATTCTTGCTCAGTTCTCTCCTTCCCACCAGTGGTCTGTGCCAACATCACTAAATCCATTACCATTCTTGTATCATCAAATTGATCAAAAAGATCATCTGTTTGTAGAACTATATCAACTATGATAAGCTTTCCAGTTTTTTCAGGTATTGCTTTCTTGCAATTTCTCAAAATTTCAACGCATGATTCATCGGTCCAATCATGCAATATCCGCTGTAAAAATACAAAAAAAGAAGGAATAAGCATATGTAAAGTTAATGCTCAAGAAAAGAATATCTATCGTTGGTTTTTTTGATGAATTATCTATCGTTATATTAATTTGAGCCCCAGTAAAATTTCTACCAGGGCACTGACCTTTATGAAAATTGCATCAGCATTAGGAATAGCGTCAAACATATTTCCTGCAACATGGGAAACTCCTTCATATTTTGGTGCTGTTGCTAGAACGTGTGGCAGATCGAAGTTCATTCCTTTGATGTGTGGGTAGGCCCTGACAATCTCTGCTACATGTCCTCCAATACCACCAGCAACATCCACCAATGATCTAATATTGTTGAAACCATCTTTGTAATGTGATAAAATTGCCCTCATCATGATCTTTGATGTGCATGCCATGGCCTCATTGAAAATCCTATTGACCTCAGGATTTCGAGACGCAAAATCCCACATTTCACAGCCATGAGCCTTCGAGAAAGCGGTTCCACCTTCTTTCACACATTGGCTCAAGCAATGCCACGGTGCTAGGAACCATGGAGTGTATTGCATGATTATTAAAGAAGCGAGGTTTCGTTCAGAGTCATGCATTAGCAATCTTGATTTTTGATTCAGCCCAAAGAGTGTTTCTCCTCCATCTGATGGGTGGTGTGCAGTAAATATTTCTTTTCTGACCAAATATCTCATGATACGAGCAAG
>Ga0325411_1006257_pt1 | contig 13103 bp, 7 predicted proteins | sample PopdelMetagenome_13_FD_206181 | JGI IMG/M metagenome (GOLD analysis project Ga0325411, IMG submission 206181) | Populus deltoides microbial communities from Bellville, Georgia, United States - Xylem-PdIQD-R4 | ecosystem: Host-associated > Plants > Phyllosphere > Stem > Wood/Secondary xylem... | reverse complement strand
ACCCCGGTCTTGCCGGGTTATTTATTACTGTGACACTCCTGCACTTGGGATAAGACATCAACTCTTTGATCGTGTCACTAAGACATAGACCTAAAACTTTTATGAAGAGTCCAAGATTCAAAAAGGTCGTTTTCAAGTTCAAATTGTAGAAACAACGGAGAAGTCGGAATCTGTCCTGCAGCCATTTTTCAACCCATATCTCGAGTTCTAGAAGTCCACATGCACCGATTCTTTTTTATTGGAAAGTTGAGACAATTTCCTAAAACTTTCATGAAGATTATCTGTTCAAATTCTGACGTTAGAAATGACGTTTTATTCAGACAAGAAGATAAGGATTGTCACCAAGTCAAGATGTGGTAACCCACTTAATAATTAGTCATCAAATCAATAGTTCCAAATTTTAACCTATAAAAGGAGGCATTTGCCATGCATTTAGGCATCTTGGTTTTCAGATCAAGATCATGTCCTTGTTCTCTCTCTCTTTATATTTTTGTAATGCTTAAGTTTTGTTTATATTAATCTCTTATTTATGCTTTTCATTTCCTTTTCTTTACTTAGTTAACTTATATCTTATTTATGTTCTTATATTGTTTATTTATACTTCTCTCTTTCATTATGTTTAGCTAAGTTTATTATGCCAGTCTCTAAAAAGGGTCTCTCGTTGTCCTAGTGATCACCCTCGTGAAGGCAATATAAGGGCTCAGTAGGTAGTGTAATGACTCGTATACCAATCACTACTAGTCCAAGCACTCGGCAAAGACTTGGATGGTTTCACAAACTTAAACTCTGACTGAAAGGCATAGGGTAAGTCGTTACTCCCCCACCTAACCTGAAGTTTCCATATGCTCATCCCAAAGCAATATATCAAAAATAAACTAATGATGCATGAAAACATGTACACATAGGCAAGATGAAATATGCTTAAGCGTAAAAATAAGCCAGATGCAAACATTTTAACACATTAAAACAGATAAATCACATCAAATACACAAAGCTTAGTCTAATACTATAAGAAACAATACCTTTTCTAGTGGAGTTGTCATTCTATCGCACATGGACGAGCTGTGTCGGAGGGGTCATTGGAGTCGTCACCTTGTTGTTTGGTTCGTGGTCACTAGGAAACCCAAATGTACTAGTCTTATTAGAGATTCGAGGGTAAGGGACTAGTTATGGTTAGGGAAGGTATTAACACCCCTAGCACACTCTACCTGAGGTAAGCTGCTTTGTATGGTTTGATGTGGTTTATAGATTTTGATGGTTTTCTGATCAATGGTTTATCTGTGGTTTAGGATTAGGATTTATTCGTATGAATAAATCCAGTTTTAAAGAATTTATTATGGACTCGTGTACCCAAATAAAATCTTAAAAAAAAGGTTCTTTGTAATTTGTATTACGGTGAAAAATACTCCCCATTAAAATTGGTGAATATTTAGAATAACTCTAGAAATTTTCTAATCAACTCCTGATATTTCTAATATCAGCCTAACTTGTAGGTCCATCATTGTATACCAGGATTTTTAACCATTAATTCTCATGAATTAAAAAATAGTGATTTATTGAAATATTAGCCAAATTCTCAGGGAAGGCTATTAATAGGGATGGTTTAGTTATGAGGATGAGAGGATGTTGGTCAGAGGGAGATAGAGGCCGCCTGGGATGGTTGGCTTGATGAGTTTTTTTTGTGGGTCTCGGCGAATAATTAAGGTTTATAGAGGTCAGTGTTGAGGATGATGGTAGGGATTATCAGCGTGAACAGGGAGGGATGAAGCTTATAGTGAGGATAATGGCGTGTGGCTAAATTGGCTGGTAATGGTCTCAAGGCTAGTAGAAAATTTAGAGATGTTGGTGGCGTGTGGTTTTTTTTGTTTTATTAAGCAGCAACTCTGTTTAGGTTTATTGGGTTTAGGGTTTTTTGTGTTGTGTGGGTATGGGGAGAGCATATGTGAATACTTTTTTTATTTTTATTTTCTCTTCTAAAATTTCTCCTCCCTTTTAGTTGTGTGTAACCATCTATTTATAGGTGAAAATTTTCTTTGGCTTGTAGGCAAAGCAAACCAAGATTAACCATTGGATTTCAAAGATAATTTTCAACCATTCATTTGCTAACTTGGAGACAAAGCATAGAAAAATAGACCTTTGGATTAAGAGAATGATTGTAAACTATTTGATTGAAAAAGATGGGTTGCTTGGTGAGAGAGTTTTCAATTTTCAAATTTATCATCTCCTTTCCACAATTACAATTAGATTACTAAAAAATTAAATGCATTTTTTCTTTTTTTATTTTTTTCTCTCTATTTTTTATTTTAAATTCTTTGAAAAAGACGCTGCAAACGACGCAAATACATCAAAAATATATTTTTAGGTTTTTTGTTGTTTTTTTTTGCTATTTTTGGTTTTTTTTTTCAAAAAATAGGTAACAACACATGCATTCATGCTTTAAGGTTTAAATGTCATATGAGCATATGATAGGTTGAAATATAGGTCTTAAGAAGCCCCAATCCATAAATTTTACAACAAATGACTGCGAAAAAGAAACATGAAAGATTGCACTCACTATAATGTCCACCTCTAAAAGGAGCTAGTTTCCCTAAAGGCTAACATAGCTCGCATTACAAGTTTTCTTGAGTAGACACTCAGACACTTCTATAATGAAGGCCTGTCTAAGTGGCCCGTTACTTTTACGACAATTCAGCATGAAGAAAGGACAGGAGAACAGGATAAGGACCCCCAGTGTAACGCAGCCTTTGTGCAATCAACAATGCCTACACTAGCCTCAGCAGGTGTGGATGCATTCGCCAATGAATCCCACAAGAGAAATCCTTTGAGGACATTGACCATTATAAGATGGCAGCGTTGGAAGCCAGAATAAGAACTATCAAAGGAGTGGATTTGTATGATCTCATATAAGCTGCAGAAATATGCCTAGTCCCAAGTGTAATTGTACCAAATAAATTTTATACGCTCGAGTTCATAAAGCACATCGAAACTCAGTGCCTTGTCACTCACCTCAAGTCTTATTGTGCATGATGAAAAATTGTTAATGCATTTTTTTTAGAATAGCTTGAGTGGAGCAGCACTAAACTGGTACATAAGACTAGACAACACCAATATCCAGAAATGAAAAGACCTTGTGGATGCTTTCGTCAAGCAGTATAAATACAATATGGGTATTGCTCGTGATAGATCAAATTTGTTACTTCTAAAAAAGATAGATAAAAAAATCATAAGAGAGTATGTTCAGATGTAGAGGAATCTGACTGTGCAAGTACATCCTCCACTATTAGAAAAGGAGATGACCAATTTGTTTACCAACACTTTTAAGATGTCCTACTCTGAGTTTATGATTGGAAGTGCATCCCAACACTTTATTGACCTAGTGATTGTATAGCCAAAAGGATTGAACAAGCTATCAAGGTAGAAAAAATCAAAGGTCTAATTGTGAACTCTGAAATCATGATGGGATATGAGTTGGAAAATGGCTCTCAAATTGGAAATCTTGTTCAATTGAATCTCACTGTATCATCGACTGCTCAAACACCACTGTCAAAGATTGACTTACCTTTACCACCCAAAGGTATTTACCAACATCCCTTGAACACCGGACATATCACCCCACTTCCATCAAATCCCATAAAATCACCATTTCCTAGGTGTTACAATCCAAATAAAAAGTGTGAACATCATGATGGGATCCTCAATCATTTAATCAAAAGCTGCAAGAATTTCAGGTATCAAGTTTGGAAGTTGAAAAGTAAGGGACAAGTTGAGTTTGTGAAGGATAATGTCATCAACCATATTGTCACTAGATCATCATGGGTACAACAAGTGGTTGGTAAATATTGACAAGACACAAATGTCTACGGGGAATTTGACCCAATGAAGAGTGTGGTATGTGTCAAACTTTCTTATTCTGCATTTTGGTTTGGGGATTGCATCACATCTTTTAATTAAACATGTCTTTTCAGCCTATTTGTTGTTTCAAAATAAAAATATGTTTTTGTGAAAGTAATAACTTGACATTATATTGTTATCCACGATTAGATAAATATAATGGTAGAAATGATTGAACCCTAGGTGAGTCATGCAATATATTAAGAGGCAAACCCTTTGAAACTCATAAAACTAACCCTCATGATTGACTCCATAGCTTCATTCAAAGCACTTTGACCACATCAATTTTGCAAAAAAAAAAATCTCTTTTCCAAAATAATTCTGAAAAAATAAATTTACGTTTTGATTTCATAAATAATTTGATTTTTTTTAATAAAAAAACAGAGTTTAGACACTCGTTTATAAGATGGGAAACAAATCATTCAAGCAATTTCAATTTTAAAGCGACCAAACAATTTTGAACTAAGACACAAAAAATAAATAAAAAATGCACAAAAAGCTCATACCCCATATGTATATCAGGCCATGTTTTTGTTGTATGCATAATTGCATGTAGTTTGATTTGCTAGTCATTAATTCATAAAAACATAATCTTTCTACAAAACTTCCAAACAATGACATTGAACGGGGACAAAATTTATTGGTTCTAACCGCTTGTGCTTGAAATGATGAAAGGATGTCTTTGCTGTTCCTTCACATTCTAAAAATATATCATTTGTGGTTCTCATTTGAGCATGTATAAATTCTTCTTTGTAAAAATCTTAAATAGGATCACACCCCATCTTGGGGACAAACAAAAATTCTAAAAGTCGAAGGTCGATCCTAACTGGGATTACACTTCATGTTGTGGGGCAAGTAGAAATTCAAAGATTAAAACCAAAGAAAGGTAGTGAAAAAGACGAAAAGCCTAAAAAATCTAAATATTGGGGAGTATGCCCAAGTGAAAAGAAAAAATAATCAAGTAAATGTAGATGCATCATCAAACAAAAAGGGTTCAATTCATAGTTTTTAAACCCGGCCTGGTCCAAGGTCCGGATTCCGGGTTTTGACCGGGTCAATTTTTTTTAAATAATCAAAACGACGTCGTTTTAGTAAAAAAAACAAAAAAACAAAAGTTGTAACCTGGTTTTTGACCAGGTCTTGCCAGGTCAACCGGGTCATCCCAGGTTTTTTCTTTTTCTATTTTTGTCTTAAACCCGGTCCGGTTCTAGCCCTGGATCGGCCAAGTCCCAGGTCGACCCGCCGGGCCGGGTTTCAAAATTATGGTTCAATTTAACCAATTCCTTGATCGTTATAGGTTAACATCCATCTTAATTACCTGAGTAGTGAAAATTGAAAACATATCAGTGCATGCATGATTAAAGGAAAATGACCAATACTTGATGTTTATAATAGGTATCCATCTTGTACATTTCTTTACCTCAGATGCAGTGGGAATAAACGAACGTTAGATGCTTTGTTTCCTTCTTCAGCTTCAACTATGTCATGGATTGTGTCTGGAATTCCACAGATGACTACTTCCTACTCCCAACAGATCAATAGGAGTCAGATACTTGTAATTGGTAAAGCCTGTTTGATATTACGGTGAAAAAAATTAAAATATTTTTAATATTAAAACATCGAAACAATTTAAAAATATTAAAATAATAATTTAAAAAATATTTAACTTTTTTTAAAAAACACTTTTAAAACTAAAAAAACAAAACAAGAGTATTTATGATAGTCATATCAAGGATATGTTTCGATAACTTTACTCCACGATTAATAAAATATTTTAAGGATTTTTTTTTACCAGACTCGAAAAGAAAGTTGACTTTAGAGAAACAGTAAGTAGGCATGAACAACCACCACCTAGGCTTCTTATTCTTTGCTCGCAGTCATGATGTCAAACGCCCTAGCAAAGAAACCAAATCATTTCAGAGACATGGAAATTAGGTCGAACATTCCCGAATGTTAAAACAGCGACAATACTGATCGCAGTTCTCAGTTCCCAAGTGTTCAGAGCAAGGAAAAGTCCAATGAACAAATTTATTTTGAGCATCAAACATGGCTTGGTGTTAAACGCCCGACCAAACAAGATAGAAATAAAAAAGTCACCATTACATGTAAGCCAAAAAATCAAAATTGTTTTTTCCAAGAAAGAGGGAAAAAGATCCGACACATGTTCATAGTATTTGTAAGAGTTTGCTAAGACTACGGTAAAGAATAAAACAAAACAAAAACTGGCAAGACCAAGCTAACCCTAGGCAGACAATGGAACCCCAAACCTGAGCTTAAAGCAGTTTTTTAGTTTTTTAGAACTGAACGAGAATACAACGGTCGATTTCACTCCCATCAAGTTTCAAATTTGGGACAAAGCAACGAAAAAATAAAAAATAAAAATAGTAAAATGTATAGATTAACAAGAGAGCAGGAACCCGGGCCCAGGTGTTGGAGAGGTGTTTGGGAAAAGAGTACTACAACTGACTGAATACACTCAGCAGTTGTCGACCAAACTGTTTGCTGTAATTGAATCCAGCTTCCCAGGCCTGTTTCCATATAATCTGCTGACACGTTTAGTGGATAAATTGAAATCCTGAGTGATCCAGGCTCGGAGCGCCTTCTTTCAAACTCTTTTAGCTCCATGAGAATAAACTATCCTACTTGAGTGTAACAGCACAACAGTACATTCATGATTTACAACAATGCACAGTGCTGAGCACCTAATAGTGAACCTTCTCATCACTATCAAAATTCAGACTCTCAATTCCCTTAAGGGTGGTTTCATAGGTCTTCATGTGAGTGGTATTTCTGCTTGATGAAGTGCGCCTGGGGTCTGAAGATCCAAGAGGACTTCTTGGCCCACTAGAAATTTTGTGTATTGCTCCAGGGCTTGCATCAGTTATGCGAGACCATTGGGGATCAGACTCACTTGCAGCAGCAAATACATCGCGGCTACTGGAAACACCTGCAGCTCGCCTTGCGGATCCACTTGATCGCCCCAAAAAAGTAGAGCTGGGTAACTGCAACAGCCAATCATAATGCGGTTTAGATCTAATAAAAAAAAAATGCAGGCTATAGACCTGCATGCTAAATCTGACTTTATGATTTAAGAGATTAGCCACCATTGATGGCATAGAAAGCATGGGCGGTGAAAATAAATTGATATCATCAATCTACAAAAGATTTTAAGCAACATGAAAAAAGGGGATTTTGACACATACAAGTTAACAGAACACATTGCCAACATATACAGGAAAACAAGATTTTAAGCAACTGCAAGAACAGAAGATTATGCATAACCACAAACATTCAGGTTAGGTTAGCTAGCAGTGATGAATACACAGTTGCACTTAGAAACTGTGGCCTTATAATACCATGCCAGAAGTACAGACTCTCAGTGATCCCAGAAATCAAGGCAAAATTGATAGGATTTAACAAACACAAGTTGAACAAAACAAATTGCAAAAAAATAGAGGAAAAATAGAATACTTGATGTTCAACATCCATCAGGCTGTAACAAATGTTTCACCATGATAAGACAATCAGTGAAACCTTGCACAATTCAGTCGTGGAAAAGAAGAAAAAACCCAAGCAACTTACCACAGCGTCCTTAGTAATTGGATAATCATTAGCAACTGGACTCTTCTGCTTTGAATAGCTTCCAGCATTTAAGATTGGTCCTGATAGTCTGTGGCGAGATGAGTCCATTGACTGGCCAACTGCTCGCCCTTCTTCTCCACCTGCAACAAAGAGAAAGAAAATGCACAAACCCCAAGCACATGTTAAAGGATAATCATCCACCTCCTCTTTAGAACTTATTCTTCATCAACTGACAGCCATTTGGTATTCACCCAAGGTGGACAGATGGGCAGTATAGTGAGAGGAAGAGACAGAGAGAAAAATTAAATTGGAGAATGACTAAACAAAAGTAACTAAGAGAGATCCATAGCATCCTTGGTGCAAGCAGCAGAAAGCATTGAAAAATCTTAGAGAAAGACCATCCACTATAAAAAAAGACAGTTTACGAAATGAAAAACCATTACGTGAAGGAATATTTAGAACCAATAAACACAAAATAAACTACCTGTTTGTCTATCTGCACTGACAATAGGAGGCATGCCAGAACTAGTTCCAACACCAGGGCCCTAACAGAAACAAGAAAAATTCAAATCTATTCAACACCATGACCAACAGAAGTAAATTGCTCCATGGACACTTACAATGCCACGAGTTGGAGGATTAGCCAGCTGTGATTGCTGATACTTCAATATTGTCCAGTCAAAGACATAATCAAACTGGAAGCCTGTAAACATGATCAAAAGATACAATAAGGAGTTCAAAAAATGTCAATTCTATTATTATATCAGAGCCAATAGAAATCAAATACAGAGAATAATATAGAGGTAAACTTGAATGCATTTAGCTACTAAAATATCCTTACCCTCACGAATAAAGAGATCACGAAATATTCTCTTCAAATAAGCATAATCTGGCTTATCATCGAATCGAAGTGAACGACAATAATGAAAATAAGAGGCAAATTCAGTTGGATAACCACGACAAAGGGCCTGAGAAAACACAATATCTATGATCAGATTTTTAGAATAAGCAACAGAATTAACAAGCAACCTAGGTAATTAGGACCACTTTACCTCAATTGAAGTAGAGACCTTCTTTTCACTAATTTTCTCATACTTCTGTTTCTTAGTTCCAGCTTTTAATCCCTGCCACGGAAGGCTACATGGAAAAACTTATTAGCAATCAAATTAACAACAGATGATACACAACCAGGTAGGGGAGGCAGGCAGAGAGAATCACCTTCCTCTCAGGAAGTACATAAGGACATAACCAAGTGATTCTAGATCATCCCTCCGGCTTTGCTCTATGCAATTCAACAAGTCAAAAATGGAGAAATCAATGTTATGAAACACATAGGGAATAACAGGAAGGCAAATAGATAACCAAGTGAAAAAAAAAAGACACCAAGCACATACCAATGCCCAGGTGAGTGTTCATGCTTGCATATCTAGCAGTTCCAGTCAAATTTTTATTTTCCCTGTAGTATACTGATGTCAGTAATGACTTAATTACCGCATATTATCAACAAAAATACAAACAGTGAAAAGTAAAGGTAAGGCATGAGACAGCTGAATGAAATACTTCTCCAATCACATCAAAAGTAAACATAGACAATGGCACCAAGATTCTGTATCTCAATCATCAATGCAATTAAGTACCCAAAAAAACAAACAGCAGCATCACACTACAACCATTGAGGATATTGACAGATGATACAAATTTCTATATGCAGTTAGTTTAATTGAGCATCAAAATGTATTTGACATAACACAACCACAAACAAATATGCATGTGTGCAGACAAAAACAATCCTCTCACCTGTAAGGAATGTGTTGATGGGTTGAACTATCTCTGTATTTCTTTGCCAGACCAAAGTCGATGATGTATACCTGTGTGCAAGTGAACAGCAAAGTTTTAATATGGATTTCCACAAAAAGATGGGAAGAATAAACACGTGTGTGTGTGTTAAACGTATACTTCATATCAAGACCTGATTTGCACGCCTTCCTAAGCCCATGAGAAAGTTGTCTGGCTTAATATCTCGATGCAGAAATGATTTCGAGTGGACGAATTCGACACGATTGATCTTGAAAGAAGAAAAGGGTGCAGCGTAAATGGATAATATTTCTGAAAGATCAATACTAACACTGAATGGGAAAGTTGATGAAACTCACCATCTGATCAGCAAGCATAAGGACTGACTTCAAAGAGAGTTTCCTACTGCAGAAGTTAAAGAGGTCTTCAAGACTAGGTCCAAGCAAATCCATCACTAGGACATTATAGTCTCCCTCAACTCCAAACCACCTCACATTTGGAATCCCAGCTGCCAAGATAGAAAATGATCAGAAGAGTTTTGTAAAAAGAACGCTCATAAAAGAACAAATATTTGAAAAATAAACAGAAAAACAAATCAAGAAAAAGATTTCAAGAAACAGCATTACTCCCTCCCTGCAGGATTCTGTATAACTTGGATTCATATAGCAACTGAGGATGTTTTGTCTTGATGTTCTCCTGAACATTAAGAGATAACACAAGGATCATGCACAGCTAAAAATACAATCATTTAGTTTCAAACCCACAAAGAATATTAAAAAACACAGAACACCACAGATCATTGAAACAAATCAAGCTGGTAAATATATTGAAAAGTCAATGACATCGGTCGATCAACAGCATGAAACCAACTCATGACATTATAAACTTGATCAACATCACACTCGAATAAACTCCTCACATCAAAACATCAGTCGTAAGAAGAAATTCATACTCGAATAAACGCCATACATTGTGGGAATGCATGAAAACATAAAGAAAAGAAAAGGAACTGCAGCATATGCTAAAAATTGAATCAAATCATGGTATGTGATTTTCTTAATTCAAAAAACAAGTCAAGTGCCAACATTAATTTGAAATTCACTCAGACTCAGTAGATTCCTACTTTATAGCTAAAATTTACTGACAACATTTCCACTCTCAGTCAAAAGTAAAATTAGGAAACATCTATTAACTTAATCAAACAAAATAATAATAATAACAACAGCAACAACAACAACAACAACAACAAATAAAATCGAAAGCGAAATCAATTACAAGGAAACTTACGAGCTTAATGGCGACTTCTTCATTAGTCTGAATATTAGTACCTAATTTAATCAATCCAAAAAAAAATGAGAAATAATAATAAAACTAAATAGAGCTAATCAATTAATTTCAGAAAAACATTAATCAAAAGAAAACCTAGATAGATCTCTCCAAAGGAACCGCTGCCGATCTTCCGACCCAGCCTGAACTTATTACCAACACGAGGCTCCATCTAAAGAAACCGGAACCCTAATTTAAAAATCAAGAAAACACACAGACAAATCGATAAAAGAATGGAGCCGAGCGGGGAAACGGAGATGGATCCACAGAAAGATAACAAGAAAATATTTATTTAACCGAAAAATAAAAGAAAAGGGTTAGATAGGTAGATAGACAGCCTCTGTCACTCTATCATCTTTTCTTTCGGTGTTGGTTTGAATTGAATTGAATTGATGATCCAAATTCCAAAACCAAAGTGTTAGGGAAAAAAAATAAATAAAAATTGTGGACAAAGAGGTAAGGTGGGGGAGCGGGCGAGGTGTTAACTTTTTCTTTTTCTTTTTTACTTTACTCTCCTTTTTTCAGTTTTTGTTAATTATGATAATTTGTTTTCACAGGGAACCAGAGAATGGTTCTCACGCGTGTTTAATACGCGTGACCGAAAGTTCTCTGCATTTTTACATGGGTAGGCGGGCTTAGATTATTTGTTACCTGTTTTTTTAAATATTGTTTTATAATTTTAATGTGTTAGTATTAAAAATAAAAAATTTAATAAATTATTGTCATATATTTTTAATTAAACTTTATTTTTCTTCTTTGTATTATTACATGCCTCCACACATAGGTCACGTGTGACAGAGACAAAAAAAAAAATATTAAAATTTAAACTTGTTTGTGTTTATTAATTTACAATATAGTTTTTAAGTGGTGAGTTGTATATTGATTGGTAAGATCATTTCTTGAGAAATAAAATTATTTATACAAAAAATTTAAAAAAAATTAATTAATTTTAGTTCCGATAATAAATTTCCATTGGTGTGGATTTTAGAATTAAATTTTTTTTTAATTTTTATATATGTAATTTTATTTTTCTAAGTAATGATCATATTATCTTTTACAAGCATCGCATGATTCAACAAAAGGGAAGGAACCTTAACGAAATATATAGCACTCTGATAGAGTTTATAAAAATAAAATATAGGGAAAGATCCATAAAAAAATAAAAATAAATTAAAAAAGTATAGGTGAAGAACATGTTCCTAACCTATTTTTATTGGCTAAACATATAGATAATTGACACGTGACCTCTCAATTAACAAAACCAAATGTTGGGTTTGAATTTTTGTGTAATGGATCTAACCTCACGTATATATTCGAAGAGGAGTTAATTGCACGTTTTACTTTTTTTTTTTTTTTTTAAGATTGTCATTCTACTGTTTATATAAATACCTCATTCTAAATTTATATTATCATAGTTTTTAGATCCGGTTCGATCCATGATCCGGATTTTAGGTTTTGACCGGATCACCAGGTTTTGACCGGGTCAATTTAAAAAAAAACCAAAACGACGTCGTTTTAGTAAAAAAAACAAAAGTCAACAGGTTGCAGCCTGATTTTTGATAGGGTTTTATTGGATCAACCCATTGGGTCACACCGAGTTTTTTCTTTCCCTGTTTTTTCTTTAACCCGGCTCGGTTCCAGCTCCAGATCGACTGGATCCCGAATCGATTCACGAGGTCCAACCAGATTTTAAAACTATGCAGGAGGTTATACATAAAAATAGAAAAAGGATGGAACTAAACTATCCTTTTTAAGTACACTTAAATTAAGAGTAAATATAAATCCAAGTAGAGGTAAAAGAAATTAGCATATCGCGCTCCTTTAACGTCCGTGGTAGCATATATTAGGATATGGCATCACAAGGGATGCACGCTTGACACATCACCACGCATCTTGTTGGTTTTTAACTAGTTTTACTTAGACCCCTATTTGTTTCTTTATTCCTTAAAGCTCCTCTTTAAAGTCCTTTGAATTTCAGCAAAGGATCATTATATATAATATCATGTACTTTCTCAACTCAAAAAGTTAAAACTATTAGGTAATTGTTTTATATATTTTTTTAATATATCATTTAATTAAAAGTTTTTTAAACTTAAAACTTGAATAAATTCATCATTAATGTTGTTTGCCAAGAATTTTATTTATTTATTTTTGCTCAAGTTTTTGTTTTTGTGTTTTTGGATCATTTAGGTGTGCTAATGTTAAAAATAAATTTTAAAAATAATAAAGAAATATATTATTTTGATGAATTTCCGAATAAAAAGTACTTTGAGAAGCAATTACTACCACAATGTCAAACATGCTCTAAGTATTTTAATATCATATTAAATAAAAAATTTAAACTATTAAATGAAGTTCAATATACAATTTTATAATACTATCAAACAAGAGTTTTAGAAAGGATAAAGAATCAAATAGTATATTGCGTGCCTGCTTTATACCAAAATTAGCCTTTTAAGAACTGTGTGTGTTTGTGTGGGTGTGTGTGTGTGAGAGAGAGAGGGAGAGAG
>Ga0325411_1006256_pt1 | contig 13103 bp, 6 predicted proteins | sample PopdelMetagenome_13_FD_206181 | JGI IMG/M metagenome (GOLD analysis project Ga0325411, IMG submission 206181) | Populus deltoides microbial communities from Bellville, Georgia, United States - Xylem-PdIQD-R4 | ecosystem: Host-associated > Plants > Phyllosphere > Stem > Wood/Secondary xylem... | reverse complement strand
AAAAAAATTAGTTTAATGTAAATTAAATTTATTCGTACTGTAATCTCAATTTTATTCCTGATAATATTTTACTTAATTTTATTGCACGCAGGATAAATCATGATAACTGTAGTTATTGTCGAATGAATTTTGTACATAATGAAATTGTTGATTTTTTTAAAAAAAAATTATGTTTTACTCGAAAAACTAGTACTTAATATTATTTAATAACACTACATAAATTAGAAGGATATCGCATAATGATGTAGCATTTGTGAAATTTGATCGCAATTCCAATTATGTTATTGCATTAAAAATCATTAGTATTAATATATATATTTTTTAATTATTTTATAACCTCAATTTGAAAAGCATATTTTTAACCAAACACATTAAACTACTTTTTCTTCAACCTCAATTTCAACCACAGTTTTAACCAAACACCTATTTTTTCAAACTAACCTCAACTAAAAGTATTTTTTATAAAACAACTTTTTTCAAACCACAACCACAAAAGCTACCGCAATACCAAACACACTCGAAGACTCTAACACCACATGTAAGATATTTTAATATGCTAAGCATATAAACATAGCGGAAAATTATTACGACACACATTTTCTACCATGATTGGTTAGGTATTAGAGCAATTGACCAAAAATCGTTTTGTTTTCAAGAATAAAAATTCTTATAATCCATGCCAAACTCTAGGGTTACTTTGTGTGAATGAAAGACACAAAACCTTTCATAACCTCTTTTGCCCGAACCTTTTATATATAACCTAATTTTTACACATTAATCCATCATGAATATGCTTGGCCCGCTACTAGAATTTAATAGACTCTCAAGTCTTAGTTCTCACTTAATTTAAAATCTACATGACATATGAGCCTTCCTAAGGATAGTTTTCCAACATAAATGGGGAGTAAAGACCTCATATTAACACAAATCAAAGTAAAAGGCCCAGAACAGTAAAAAAAATCAAGAGAAAAGGGACGAAAGTAAGCTTTACACCAACAGCGAAGTCATTTACATGGAAGCGCAAAGGGTTTATTCGCCAGAGCTTTGGCTGATGATCCCTCGGACATTCCAAAAGGTCAAAATGGCCCTTAAGAAATCACCAAAACCTTCATACTAAATTGTATATGTTACTCCTGGATAGGGTCATTCACGACTTCTCCATTGTTAGACAAAGAGGAGGAGCATGTGTCCAAAACGACATGTACACATGTGAGTTGTAAGAAATAATTCAAATAAATTATTGCATAGAAAGACAAAGCATTACCAGCTCATACCAGTATTGTATTGTATTTCCCGGCTTCTTAATATCCAATTCGGTCACGAGAGAAACCTGTGTCGTGTGCGAGTGTGGATCCAAAACAGCTACTTTTCAAAATTGATCACAGCAACCACCTTCACTCCTTGTATTCCTCAAGACATACACCCGGTTTCTATCAGTTGAAAAACTCAAACCTGAAGAATCGGTCTTATCCCCCTTTTTTAGGCTTCCTAATTGCTGAATCAAACAGGTTTGTTTGTCACTTTGATTTTTCTTTTCTTTTCTTGTGAAATCCAGGTTCAGATTTGATTTTTGCTTATAATGATCTACGTGGTTTCGTGGGTCAATTATGTTTTTTTCTTCTTCTTTTCGATTTATCGAAATATAATACAAGGCGTGATTTAGCGTAGCTGGGTATGCGCCACCGGTGCGTAAAATGATAAGGAAGGGAAAAAAGAGAAGATCTTTACAATCGTTTGATCGATCAAGACGTTCATGTATCGGCTTTGGAAACCCAAATTTATGCCCCTGCGTCCAAAATAAAAATAAAAATGAATAGTAGAATTGGGGTCGTGGAGTGGGTGTTAGTTTTTTGTATGGACTAACAGGAAGATTTGTCTAATTTTAGTGTCACTGAAGCTGTGCTGTTACAGAGCATTGCCGAATACTGAAAGACAGGAATTGTTGTATTTTCTTTTAAGTAAAATAATGCAAGTGCCATCCATTGTTACCGGTAGCTCAGTAAGAGGAAGGAGTATGGCAAAAAAATACTTCAACTTTTTGTTAAAAAAAGAATATACCGATTCATCATAACAATTGATTTGCCCAACCCATTAATTTTGCACTTCAGTTAGGTGCCAAAATTTGGAGTAGAGTACATTTTTCCTTGGTGGGCTACTGACTTGTTTCTCCTAGTCATTAAAGAAGTACCGGGAGTTGGCATCCACTTCAAGTAGATGCTTAAATATAATGTCAGGGGTAGACTGATTTTTTAACATGATTACAGACCTGTATCTCTCTTATAAGTTTTAGATTCATTTCCTGGCACCGCTTGAAATAACTAATTGTGACTTCGTGAGCTTTTCCATCCAATTGTTTCCTAGCCTACACTAAGAGGTATTGATCGTTAAGAACTATGCTTAAATATGATCTTATACTTACGCTCTGATAATTTAACATCAAGAAATAGGGTTTGGAGATCAAGATAGCGTGGAGAAAATATATCGACACTGTTTTTATTGCTGCTTGATACTATCTTTCATGTGGTTCAGCATATGTAAATGTGTTGAGTCTTTGGTTAAGTTGACTATATTTTACTAAAGCCTGTATACCTCCAGCAACAAAAGATTCAGTGTTTTATCGAAACTGCTTTTCTCTTCCCAAGAATTCCTTTGAGATCAGAAAAAGATTACTGTAAGTAGATTTTCTTGTAACTTTAACTTCTGCAGTGTAAAAAATAATTTTCAGCCTGGCTGGAAAAAGAATAAATAATTTAAGGTATCCGCAAGCTTTTGTTATATCATCTTATGAAATACTTGTATATGGAATGATGTCTGGTTCTTGAAAAACTCCTTGCAATTAAAAGGATACAAAATATAGACTACAAGGTACGAGATAGAAACATAGATTATGATGTAATAGTGTAATATCAAATATTGGCTTACAGGGAAACTTAAAATGAGTGAGGGTGTAAAGAGATCCTCTTCAAATGGCTTTGAGAAGCCTTTGACAACTGAACACCAGCAGGAAAAGGTATGTCCATCTCATCCGCTCGTCACATTTGTTACTTCATATTGGAGAGAAACTTTCAAGCTCGTGACTCTTTCAAGTATGCAGGTTAATGAGGTAAGAAGGTTGGTGGGGCCGCTGCCAGAGAAGTTGTCTATTTATTGCTCCGATGCTTCAATTGAAAGGCATCTAAGGGCACGGAATTGGAATGTCAAGAAGGCACTGAAAATGCTGAAAGAAACCTTAAAATGGAGAGTAGCATACAAACCAGAAGAGATTCGCTGGGTACACTGGCATTTCTTCTCATTCTTGATTATCTCTAGTCTTTGCGAGTAAAGATTTGCTCTAGTGTCTAAGTCTTGATCAATGGGTGAAAATTTGGTAGGGTTCAATTTCAATGGTCTGCTTGAACTTTAATGAGCAATTGAATGAGTCTTGAAGCTTTCCTACATCTTTCATTTCGTGCATTTTGTTGCACTGGGAAAATGGTCCCCAGTCATGTTTGACAGAATACTAACCTGGGGCTAATTTTACAAAGCTTTTCAAGAAGCTTTAACTCAAAACGTACCTGTTATGGGTTCAAGCGTATTGAAACTGCCACCAATTATTTATAACACACAAAATTAAGACATATTGGCATTGGTTTGCGTCTGTAAGTCCCAGTACAATTAGTAATAATTTCCACTAGGAACTCAGCACTGTGGGTTCTTGGACTGGTCAAGTTTGTTTTAGTTGTGGATTTACTCATGCAATGGTGTTTAATTCTGTTACTGTTTTTGTTTGTAACGCAGGAAGAGATTGCGCATGAAGCACATACAGGGAAAATCTACAGATCAAGTTATGTTGACAAGCATGGAAGAACAGTTCTTGTCATGAGACCTAGTTGCCAGGTTTCATCTGACAATTTCTCCTGACTTTTTTCTGTCTTGTGGTTTGTGAGGCTGCTATTTCTTAGATTTGAAGAGAAACTTGGTCCATGTAGATACATCACTAGGACATGCTCTTAATCCAGAGCAAGAGAAAAAAAGGCCAATTGTTTGTTCATGACTCTTGACACCTAATATTCAAAGGATTAGCTTTGGGTCAGGACTCAGGCCAAACAATATAATCACAGATTCTTCTCCTCCCACAAGATACATGGTGATTTATACTTGAAGTCGATCCAGTGTGTGAATTTCATGCATCATTGAGAATATCAACCTTACTGCTATTCTTAGTGACAATATTTTATGTGTAAAACCAATCTGTTTGGCATGATGCTGAGATCTTTTGTAATTTAAGTATGTACAGAAACATCATCTCTCAGGGATCAAATTCAAAACTAATCTACTTCATTTTTATGTTGGTTACCTGTAATAACTTCAAGTTCATTTTGACTGCAGAACTCCAAGTCAATAAAAGGACAAATTAAGTATCTGGTGTATTGCATGGAGAATGCCATTTTAAATTTGCCACCAGACCAGGAGCAGATGGTCTGGCTGATTGATTTCAGTGGTTTCAATTTATCTCATATCTCATTGAAGGTGACACGCGAAACAGCCCATGTTTTACAAGACCATTATCCGGAACGCCTGGGCCTGGCAATTCTGTATAATCCTCCCAAGTTCTTTGAACCATTCTGGATGGTAACCTGTTGCCTGTTTCTGCTATCCTTTTCCATGCTGCTTTAAATTTATTTTCTTTTTCATGATGCTTTAAATTTCTAATAGTTTGATAAAAAAAAAAAAAACTTTATTTTGGCTCTTGCAAATATAAATTTGTGATTATCGATTATATTCTGGATAATCTATTTTTGTTTGTGTATACCGCCTAACTGATTGCTAGAAATTAGATTACAACAACCACCATCACCAAGCCTCAATCTCAAACTAGTTGGGATTGGCTATATAAATCTTTTTGCACCAATCCTCATGTTTGTACACCAAATTTACCTCAGTTTTGAGAGATTTTAACCCTCCGATACCACTTCCACACATTAGATTAAGGCTCCCCCTTCCCCTCTTCCCCTTACTACTGCAGCTTATTACTTCTCTGAACCAGGGCTTTGGTGTCCGACATTGGTCATGGCCAAACCATTTAGGCCCCCTTTCTTCTTGTTTCACTGATGAGTGCTACATGGACCTTTTGGCGGATGAGTTCATTTCTAATCTTATCCATTCTTTTGTTACCATACATCCACCTTAGCATACAGATTCCCACCGTTGCCATCTTATGTTTATGTTGTTGCTTCAATAGCCAACGTTCACTCCCATGCATCAGGGCTGGCCTCAACTTGTGATTGTGGCTGCATTTTTTAGTTTCCAATCTTTAATGTTGTGAATGTATTTGCAAAATTCGATGCAAAACTGTTTTAGTTTTAAGTGTGAATTGTATGGATCAATGATTAATTTCAGTTTAATGTCTTCCTTTAGCTTTTGTTGGTGTCTCTGACCATTAGCTAAAGGGCATTCCAGTGTGTTTTGTTTTGTTGAGTCACGGTCCTGTTTTGATGCTATTAGATTATTTCTGGTTAGTCTTTCTGATTTCTAGCTCTACACTCTATATGCTAGTCTGCTACTGATGTCAGGATAATCTTTCATTGCAGGTGGCAAAAGCTTTTTTAGAGCCTAAAACTTACAATAAAGTCAAGTTTGTTTACTCTGATGAAATCAACTCTATGAAAATAGTGGAAGATCTATTTGATATGGACTATCTCGAAGCTGCATTTGGTGGAAAAGATAGTGTAGGTTTTGATATAAATAAGTATGCGGAGAGGATGAAGGAGGATGACAGGAGGATGCCATCTTTTTGGACAAGAGCGAGTTCTCCCTCAGCAGCACCACAACCGGACCTGGCATCTGCTACCTTGGACTCACTCAACTTGGACTCAAATTCTGATGCTTCTGACGATGATAAAACAGAAGGTTCCATGCCTCATGGAATAGATTCAGATACTGTTTTCACTGATGAAAATACTTTAGTGATTGATGGTGGTAAGAAAGAATCAGAGTCGGAGTCGGAAGATCCGCATCGTACTGACGTTAAACCTGATGACAAAGCACATGCTTGAATTTTGCCAAGGCAGAATGACCTGACAGCGGTTGGTGTAGGACAGCTGACAGCTGACGTATCATTTAATTAGAGACTACAATATCAAGATTTTCTATTAAGTTGTATTGATAACACCATCGAATTTAGTGAATGATTTTTCACCACTGAGTTTCATGATATGGCGGTCGGAGCAAGCATCAAATGCACTCTTCCATGTCCCCGTGTATCTTGATTCTCCACAATTGGTACAAAACTTTTTACCAGGCATAAGGATGAGTCTGTTTCTGAAAATCGTTTCTTGTTTTTTGTGAATTTACTTCTTGACAAATCGTGCCCTCCCTCCCGGATTCTAAAATGATATCATTCTCTGATGCACAGTTTGTGCAGTTGTGCCGTCTAGAACTTCTGCTCGCTGCTAGGTGTCCTAAAGATGATGTTCCTTTCTACGTAAAATGTACATCGTAATCTCGGTGTTTCAGATTCAGGCGGGTTTTACAGTAGCAAACTCATTACGAGATTACGCACCATGACGTCGATACACTGGTCCATACATATCGGTTTAATTTTCATCTGTCTATTTGCTTCGTAAATGAGCACTTTAAGTAAATTAAGCAATTTTTAATTAGGATTTTAAATGGAGGTAAAAAAAAAAACTGATATTTTTATTTAAAAAAGACGTTATCTTTTAAAAAAAAAACTGATCTCATTAATATTATTGTGCCCCTTGTGGATTGTAAGTATTCCAAACATATCTTCGCTGCTTCTCATTAATATTGTACCCGTAGAGAAAATATTGTAAGTTGTAATAATGTTAATAATGTTTTATTTATTTATTTTGATCACTAGATTTTTTTTCTTTAAATTGATTACTGCAATGATTTGAGATTTAGATCTGATAATTTGTTTCAATTGTCTAGATATGAGTATCTTTATGTCGAAAAAAAATTCCAACATTCTGTTAATGTTCAATTTGAAAAATAAGATTAAATTCTATTTATCTAAAAATAATAGACAAGTGTTTAGGCCCTTGGTTTGCTAGATCATGGACTAAATTGATCGTGAAGGGGGAAGTGGAGAGTGTTCTACTATTTTATTTTATTTTGTCTTTTAATTTTTTTAGATCGCTAAACTTTTATTTCAATTTAATCTTTTTTTATTGAGTTCATTTGATATTAGACTTGATGTTTTGTTTTGATGCCTAGATATAGAGATCTTGCAATGTTAAGAAAAAATTTCAACGGTCGAATGATGCTTGGTTTAACAAAATAAAATTTTATCTTATTGATTTAAAGCAATTGAAGCTTCAAGTGATCAATTTGAAACTGAGACAAATATTTAGCCCTATTATTTTGCTAGATTAGAGACTAAAATGAACGAGAAGGGAAAAAATTGTTGACACAAGCAACAACTATGCTATTGTGTGCGGAAAATTGTTGCACTGTGATGGCACGTGCAGCTTCCTCGAAGCTTCGAAATGGGTCTTCTTTGGTGGCACTGGTATCGTCTCGACAAGGTCTTCATTTTTCGATGGCGCGTACCACTGGAGGAGTGGCATTGTGGCTCTAGCAATCCACTCTTTTTTCCTTTCTTTTCTCTCATCTCCTCGATTTTCACACTGTGCTTTATCCAAAATAACAGAAGTAAAATGGACTATTAATTTTTTCTTGTGTCAAAGTTAGTTTTTATTCTTTTAATTGCTATTTTTAGTTATTTTTTATTTATTTTTTCAACTTTATCCTTTAATATTGAGTTAGTTGAGAATTGGGCTTCGTGATTTTTTTTATTTGCTTTCTATGGTGTGATTTCAGTCTCATAACCTAGGTTAACTTATGTTATTTTTTTTCATGTTTTTTAAATTTATCTCTCTTTTTTTTCAGTTTTATCATTCAATATTTAGTTGGTTGGAAATTAAACTTCATAATTTTTTTCGATTTGCTTTCTATAGGGTCATCTTGGTTTCATGTCCTAGATCGTGGGTTTGGCAAATTAAATTGGGTTAACTAAGGTTATTTTTTAAAATTGGTTTTTTTTCTATTTTATCTTTCAATAGGTTTGTTGAAAATTGAACTTCATAATTTTTTTTTTAATTTTCTTTTTACAGGGTAATATATTCTTATGACCTGGATCAAATGTTTGGTGGGCATATATTTTTTCAAGTTCACATTGGTAATTTTTTTTAATTAAATATTTTTATTTTATTTTCATCCTTAAACATTTGTTTAATTAGAAATCAAGCTTTCATAATTTATTTTAATTTCTTTTATCCTTAAACATTTAATGTTCATCTTGATTTAATATGTTGTTATCTCAATATTTTTTTATTTAATATACTATAATCTCAATATTTAAAAAAATATATCAAATATGCATCAATTTTTTAATTCATGATTATTTTTTGTAACTAAAAAACATGTTAACAATACCTTTATATACATTTTACATTTTAAAAATGTTTCTCGTAAATACAGCACGGCCAAACAGTCACCTAGTCATGTTCTGGAGAACATAATGGATCCTATTTATATCCCATTGGTAAAAGTTTAACCGAGTTTGATTTTATTTTAAACTCTACCATATTTGGAAAACTATCCATATCCATTTATGAATTCAAGACTTAATCGTTACCGTTGATTTGAATCCAAAGATGTGGATTCTACAACAAGATTCATCATGTTCCAGGATCCAAATCCATGGCGAGAAACAACAAAACACAGAGGGAGGAGATTACTCTCGTATCACTCTGTGCACATTGTAATAGCTAAATGGTACCATAAAAAAGAATACTCGTATTTCACTTCAGTCCATCTTTTACAACATTTAAACATCACTATCAAGAATCCTACGTCTTCCTCGGAAGAAACATGGTTAAAGACCCAACCGAAACACGCAGAAAAATTATATATATTAAAAAATAATAGCAGTAGAAAGCTGTCCGTCCTATTGGTTGGGTAAGATGACCATATTTGCGTGTTCCGAAACGTATCACATAACTAGCTTTTCTGCGTTTTCTTATTTATGACACCAACAGCTAACATGAATATTAATGCAGTGGAAGATGGCCCCCTGAAAAAGAGAAGGAATGTTGGTACTCATCTAAGGAAGCAAAGGAGGAGCCAGTGATTGAGGTTAGATCCAGAAGATGATAAGAAGTAATAGAACTTACCAATATGTGAGCATGCTAATGCAGCATATCATCTAACTTCTGCCTATATAGAGCTAAACTCTGCAACAACATTTAAAGTTGCGAAAGTAGTGAGGTCATATTCTGTTAGGTACTTGAGGGAAATAGCATCATGTAAATGAAAAACAGCAAAAGAAAGAAGACAGCATCAGCAATTATCTGGCATATTTTCCTTTCTTAGAATGAGACCTGGGTAACAAACCATGCAGCAACGACACTTCTGCTACAGTAAGCATTCATATCTTGCCCACATAAGTTGGGGACTTGTAAGACATGAGTACTGCACGACTGTTGATACATGATTGGACTCCAAGAGTATTCAGCTATTCAAGTGATGATCATGTCATAGGCAAAAAAAAAAAAAGATAATAGTATTCATTCTTGTACACACAATGAATTCTTAGTATTTTTTTCGGTTTTCCTTAATAACATGTTAGTATAATATTTTTTATGCATCTCTGTGTGATATCCATACTTCCTAGGTAATGACACCACCAATTCTGCCTATGCTTTCTCGACCTAGGGCTTGCCAGCCAATCTGAGAAGCAGGTTCTTAGCAACAAAAGTAAATTACTGAAAAAGATTATACTGCAGTTCAATTAATTAGGATAATTGATCTGATGGCCTCAATGGGAACTCAGAAAGGTTACTCTCAGACACAGGCATGCATGTTTTGCTTCATTAATTGAATAGGGCAATTAAAATCTGTATGATGACTTGTTTTCAAGAAAAAAATTTCCATGCTGGTTTCAGACAGGTTACTACTGTTGAACTAAATCATCTATCCCATGCTTAAAAAATCACGCAAATATAAACTTAAACCAGAATGAAAATTTTCAAGTTCAGAAACTGTTAGGATGACCAGAAGTTGCATACCCTAGTATATGCATACACGCCAGCCTCGGTTGGTCCTGCAGGACTTCCTCTCCTAATGAATTTTCCCCCTTTGAAAATGTAGAGCATTGGTATTCCAGTTGATAATTCTAAGTTGATAACCTGTCAGAACAAAACATGACCAAAATATAGTTAAGACGACAATGACAAAGAAGAGATAACACAAAGATGCTCAATATAGGGAACACCCCAGTATCAAAGTAAAAAGTTGATCACCTCCTGTGAAGTTAATTTGTCAAGGTACATGATTATGGACCTGAGTGAATTCCCATGGGCAGCAATCATCACATTCTTCCCAGATAGAAGTTGAGGTTCAATCTGCAACACAATATTCTGTGGTCAGGGGCAAATGAATTGTATACAATTGCTCTAATCTTTAAGCAAACCATCCAATCAATGGCGAGCAAACCATAAGAGAACTAGGAATAGCAAGGCATAGTCATGCATACATGATCTTTGAAATAAGCAACTGCTCTTTCAGCACACATTTCCAAACTCTCGCCATTGGGTGGAGGTATGTCATAACTCCTCCGCCACTCATGAACCTTTTCCTTCCCAAACCTGTCTGCTGTTTCCTGCTTATTGAGACCCTGCAATTCCCCGTACCTGTAGAGAAGATCAGTTCATAATTTGTACATAACATGGGGATTGCATGAGAAAAGGAGACAGTATCATTACATTCTTTCATTTAATTGCCAAGCTGTTACAACGGGGATGGATTGCTTTTTTGTATCTTCACTAAAAATTTGGCTCCATTCCCTTGCCTGTTCACTCTCATTATGTAAAATGATAGGAACCTGCCACAAGTTTGATAGTCAATATGGTAGCAACTAAAGAAGAGAAAATAGAACTTTTGAGGAAAAAATGGAGTCTTATAAATAACTCCATTTTAACATTTCTTGCTGCATTAGATACAAATAAGTTTCAGACGTACTAGCCTGAGTAATTATTGACCGGTAACCAATAATGCTGGTTTAGCTCAGATTAGCGTAGGAGCGACATATTTATCTACCATTACGTCAATAGCTTCTGAGATTTGAATGCCACTAGCTAAAAATTGTGTTTTCTAACAACCAATGGCAGGTTTTACCAATCTACCTTTTTGCGACGGTGCTGGGTCATGGCAAGCATAGCAGTCATTTGTGCACGGATCAAGGCTGATGTGTATATCATGTCGACAGGTATGTTGCTGATTCTCTTACCAGCTTCAATTGCCTCCTCCACACCCTTCTTTGTCAATGGCACATCAACACAGCCTGTGAACAGGTTCTTTTCATTCCATAGTGACTCACCATGCCTAATCAGGATCAAAGCTGCTTCACCTGAAATTGATTATGATATGGCATTGAGAAGTTTCACAATAAGAAAAAACTCAGCTCCAAAATTTGGGTTGGACGCCAAATAATATGGATCGAATTATATATTGTCATGATATTTTCGCTACTGCATTTCAGCGTCTTATGATCTATGTGGCCACATCCATACGTAAGGAGACCTTTTCGAGGATAAAATTGGCAATTGATTTGAACATCTAAGCTTTGATAAATATGAGTTTAGGAAAAAAAAAATGAAACAGGCTTACTTGATTTCTTTCGCAACTCATCGGTGCTGTTATGTGGGGGATATGAAACTGGTTGAACCACTGATGTATGAGAAGCTGAGGCTTGAATAACACCAAATTTTCTCTTACAAGAACTATAACCTCCTCTTCTTGACAGTCCAGTCTCAACCTTAAAACCTTTAAATGTCAGTTTCACCGAAGCATGGCCAAACTCATGACGAAAACCAGAGTTCTGGAAGTGTTGATGGGGCTGAGCAGTCCCTGGGGGTTGGTGAAACACAGAAGTGGCCATCCTGAAAATCCAAGACCCACAAATAATTATACAAGTGGGTTTCTTCCATTCAAGGACCAACATCTACTTCAACACAGTGAGTAGAAAGATACACGAATCTACAGTAGCTTTGAAGGCATTACAGAAATAGCACATAGTGTATTCTTTTTCACAAAACTAGCAAATTAAATCAACACTGATAATAAAAGAAAGCAGAATAGACGCCTAAGAACTCAAGAAGCGCCAAAAAGATTCAAACATATGTAACCCAAATAAGATCCAACACAACCAATGTTAATAGAGAGGGAGAGAGCAAGAATAAAGAAAAGACCAACAACAAAAGCCGCATGTTGTTGCGGCAACCAAAAAAAATACACACACACACACATACAGATCTATTGCGGAAGGGCGGCCATGTCCGAGAAAAATATCTCAAATTAAAACCAATCACTTAGTGACAGAATTAATAGAGAAACACATTATTACAAAGCAAGAACACAGGTTATTTTGAAGCAACAAATTACCTTTCGGGAAGAGAAGGAGCCCAGAAACCAAACTGGCAAGGGAAAGGGAAAAGGGAGAAAAAAAAGGTTTACAGAGTAATATAATAGAGAGAAAGTCAGAAAGGGGAGTGACCTGAGAGGGGGTATTTATATAATTATCAGAGGAAATAGAGCGAAGAAAACGAGGAGGAGTGCAAAAACAGAGGAGAGTTTATTACGAGAAAAGTTGACGGAGAAGATGAAGGAAGAACAGCTTAGTTAGTTACGTGTCCATTTCAATGCTGTTCTCCTACTTGTATATTTATTATCTCTGTGTTCTAACAGGTGAGCGTCAGCGAAGTGGAGCTGACTAAATAAAATGCCACTTCGTATTTTATAGAACAAATCGTCGGGTTGTTGTCTCTCTATCTCTCTCTCTCTCTCTCACCTACCTTCTCTCTGTTTGTTTTCTACTGTAGTACTATGTAGTTTTGTTTCCTTTGTCCCTCGTTACAGGCAAGCACGACACATCAAACACTCCTGTTCTCTCTTTTTTAGGAATTGTTAAGTTGGAGTATTCTGTTTGATTTTGATAAATAAAATGAGTGTATTAACAAAAGCTAAGCGTTGCTGGGAAAATATTATATCTCCATATTAAGAAATATTGTTTATTGAAATAATATAATAATAATTTTACT